>JACCDP010379478.1_pt1 | contig 54951 bp, 46 predicted proteins | sample 7445841 | NCBI WGS metagenome assembly JACCDP01 (sample SAMN15323441, study PRJNA562643) | freshwater metagenome | isolation source: river surface water | place: USA:Blue River Watershed | collected 2017-08-17 | reverse complement strand
TTTCAGTATTACAAAGACTGCCTCAAAATATTTACTCCTTCTTTGATAAATTATCAGCTGCTTATACGAAATTTAGCAACTATGTTAATAGTTCCAGAGATTTTATGAATAGCTTATCAGACACTACACCAATAATAAATAGTAGAAGCGAACAAGAAAATAATAATGATGAAGGGTTGTATGATAATATATACACATTTGATTATGAATATATAGATAAAATTAAAAACACTGATGCAATAGACGCACCTGATGAATCTATAACTATAACTAAATCAAATTATGTATATAATATAAAAAGACCTAAGAAAAACTCAAAAATCTCAGATTATTATAATATATCTCACAAATATAGGTTTGATAAGAGTGGTACAAATAAGGACGAATATATATATGCTCCAAAATGCGGGATAAATGATAATGATTATGTATATGATGATTGTACTATTAAAACTAAAGATTGTGGAGATGAAAGAAAAGAAGATACAAGCGATTATAAAAATATTATAATATAATATTAACATAAAAGGCATTTTAAAAATGAGTAAATGTGTAGACAAAGATAATGGCAAGGATTTGGAGTTTTTATTTAAATATGGGATTGAAAAAAAAGATAAATATATTATGGATGTTAAAAAGGTTGATAAATCAAATGATTTATTCGCAATAAAAACATTAGATGCTGAATTAAATAAATCTATACCAATATCTGTCGACGAGAATGGTAGTATTACTAGTATTAATATTAGTAATAATGGGAAATATTATACAGAAGAACCTCCTAATATAATTATTAAACCTCCAGGATTGCCTGGTGGAAAGCCGGCAAAAGCTACCGCAAAAATGATTAAAAAAGAAGGTCAAAACACTTATTGGGAAATAGAAAAAATAAATGTTGATGATAATGGTTCCGGATATGATGCAATTGCTGACAAAGATAAAATCGAAATTGAAAAAAAAAATACAGCTCAAAAAAAAATTGTTTATAACGAAGCTAAACCTACATATTATTTATTAGAAAAAAAACAGACACAATGTAATAATTTAACAGATAAATGGCATGATTGGTTCACAATACCATATTATTATTTAGGAAACAATAATGGGAAAAGAAAAGTAGATGAGAACGATAAAACGCGAAATATATTTAAATGCTATAAAAAATGCGATGGTAAATATGTTGTAAATAATGATAATGTATGTGAAAGTATTGAAACATTAGAAGGAGGCAAATATAGAAATTATATCCCATACGACCCATTAGCCATAATATGTATTTTAGGAAGCTACAAAAAATCTGATTATACTAATGATGATGATGTTATAAAAAGCGATTTTCTTGGAAATTATTATGATACTATAAAAAATATTAAAACAGGGAATGACGAAGAAATAAATCAGGATGTGCAAAGTAAAATATTAAACAAACTTGCTATTTATAAAGATGCTAATAATAAAGATATTGAGAAACATCCCGTAAAAATAATAAAAAAAGATATAGATTTTGCTTATAGTGAAATAACAACATATATAACAAAAATTATAAAAGAAGCTGAGCAAAATGATTTAAAAATTAAAACAATTATTAAAAATAATGTTAATGACTTCTATCAATTATTTGATAAAAGAGACGAGCTATATATTTCTTATCTTAATAAGCTAGCAGATAATACGCATTTTAAAAGAGTACTATATGCCAAAAGTATAGCACGGAAAAATCCTACCGTGGATAATATAGCTGAGAAATATTTGAAGTATTTATTTCAATATTGTAAGTTTTTGTATTTTAATGAAAATAACATGTTTGCTATTAGACTTCTAAATTATGGAATATATGAGGAAGATTATATAAAAGGTACTAAAAATGAAATTACTAACCCTGACGATGATGATGCTTATAAAAATGTGATTACAGAAAAGCCTACAATTATTAATTATAATCCTGTTACTGTTAAAATTGATACGAAACATAAAAATTTATTTGACGATTATTCAAATGTTTACGAATTGTATAAGAGTTTTATTTTAACATATCCAGTTATTTTACTTCTGTCTCTCATTTTATTTATAATAATAATATTTTTATATTATAAAAATGCTATATATTGGTTTATATCTTTTCTAAATTTTTTGTATATATTTGTTATTGGTATTTTGTATGGATTTATAGTATTTATTGCCTGTAATGCTTATATTATAAAATTAATAGTTTTAATTATTTCATCAATATATGAAGGATTTAATTTTATATATTCAGGGATAATGGGTATATTTAACGCACCAATTATAGGGTCAATTATAAAATTCGTTTTATTTTTAGTTCTTATAGGTTTCTTGATGAATAATAATTTAGATTTTATATACGGAATATTAATGTATATTATTAATACAATAGTATATATTATATTTGGTATTATATCAATAGTATTTTACATTATATACGAATGTATAAAGCTAAATCCGTCAATACTATTTCCTACATTGATAGTTATGTCAATTATGTATGCATATTATAAAATTTGGTTCAATTTTGATATTAATACATTACATAAAGAAGCTAAGAAAAATGCTAAGATTATAAACGAACATTCTAATAGCACAACAATATTTAAATCCGGGGTATTAAAATCTGGCGTTGGCTCTACTATATCAATGGCAAGACTTGAATTGTATAATTATAGCTATTTTAAAGACTTATATGATAAAGCATATGATAACTATGTAGAAAAAATAGAAGAAATAGAAAAATATAATAAAAATTTAATTGAAAAACCTTCAGGAGCAGCCGAAGAAACCAAAGAAGCCGAAGAAACCAAAGAAGCCGAGATAGCTAAATTAGCTAATAAAAATAAAGATTTTAATGAAAAAGTTGCAGATGCTAATATAGCAAGATCAAAGAGAAGAGAAGTTGAAGAAGAGTTGAGGAAATATAATAAGGATAAAGATAAAGATCTTAAAGATGCTAATATGGAAATATTTAAACATAAATTAGACAGTAAAGAAATAGAAAATATTAAGCAAAATAAAAGAGAAATATTAAGCGGTAAAGACGATTTACAACAAAAAATAAGAGAATTAAAAACAAGTGAAAATAAAGCAAGAGCCAATATAAGAGAATTAAAAACAAGTGAAAATAAAGCAAAGGCCAATATAATACCTTTTATAGATGAAGATGTGCGAAAAAGTATTAATAGCGCAAAGGAATCAGTAGGCGCTGTATTTAAAGCAATACCAAGTGTAGATAAAATAAAGAAAGAAGGATTTATGAATATGGGCGTAGATAAAGTAAAAGGTTTGTTTGATAAAGTAAAAATTGATCCAAAAGCTTTATTAAAAATCTAAAGCCTAAAGTCTAATTTTAGGGATTGAGGATATAATTTTTATAGCATTCTATGTATTTCTCCATAGCCTCTTCTTTTTTCATTCCCTTGATACTATTCCAAGCTTCCCATTTGGCACAAGCAGTTACATTGACAAACCACGGTTTATCAATATTACAATCGCCTGTTTTTGCCTGTTTATAATATTTGTAAAACTCCAGTTTAATTGTGTCAGACAAACCCATAATTTCCAAATCTATATCATTGAGCTTGCTTAAAACATCATTGAATTCTTTTTCCATATTATATATTAATGTCTATATACAATTATATAAATATATTTCTTATATTATTTTTATTTAAGAATATAGCGTATATATTATAATGACAATGATTATTAACGAATATATTGAATATACGAATAAATATAAAGAGCAATATGGTGATAAAACTATTGTTCTTATACAAGTCGGTTCATTCTATGAAATGTATACAATATATGAAAATAATAACAATGATAATAATGATATATATAAGGTGGCAGATATATGCGGTTTAATAACTACAAAAAAGAACAAAAATATTGCCGAAATATCATTGAACAATCCTGTTATGGCCGGGTTCCCTCTTCATTCTCTTAATAAATTCACGCAAATATTGCTAAATAATAATTACACTATTGTAATTATTCAACAGGAACAGCATATGACAAGTGATAATAAAAATAGGGTGCGTACAGTTGCTGAGATATTATCGCCGGGTTCAAATATAAATATAACAGATAAGCGGAGTAATTATATGATGGTTATAATGTACGAAATAATAAACGGATATATTATTGCTGGAATATCGGGAATCGATTTATCAACGGGAAAGACCTTCATATATGAAGTGGGTTCTACAAAGGATGACCCTGAGCTCGCAAATGACGAAGTGTTCAGGATGATAAGCACATATAATCCAATTGAATTAATTATATTAGGTGATAAAATTGATGAGGATGGACGGAGGAAGATATTGAAAAATCTTAATATTAATAATATATTGGTACATTATAAATGGGGGGAATGTAAATATATAGAGTTTTTTAAAAGTATAATAAATCAGGCGCAAATATTGGAGAAGGCATTCTTTATGAAGAAGGGTTTGATTTCTATAATCGAATTGTTAAATATGGAGAGGCTCACAATATCGCGTGAAGGATTCTGTTGTCTATTACAATTTGCCCACGAACACAACGCCGACATTATAAAAGAGCTACAAGTTCCAGAAATTTTCGAGAATAATAATAATATGACGATAGAGTTTAACTCGGCGGTTCAATTAAATATTCTTGGGTTATATCAAAACGATAAGCCTCTCATAGACGTATTAAATAGATGTGCTACTGCTTTTGGTTCGCGATATTTTAAAGAGAAATTGCTGGCACCAATGATAAACATTAAAAAAATCAATCAGTCTTACGATGATATTGAGAAATTGTTGAATAACAACAGCTATATAAAGGTTCGCAAATATCTTGCGAATATAGGAGATTTAGAGAGATTCAAGAGAAAACTGCTTTTAAATAAGATAGCTCCGCAGGATTGGGTAAGCTTCAATGAATCAATGGAGTCCTGTATAGGCATCTATAATATCCTTAATGATTATGAAGACTGTGTGAAAAACGACAAAGAGACTATTATATCAATTGTAAATACTATAATCAATTCTTATAAAGATATTCTGGATTTGGATAATGCTTCTAAATATAATTTAGTTGATAAAAATAATTGGGGAAATATATTTAAGGAAGGAGTCTATGAAGATATAGATAATAATGTAAAAGAAAGCAAGAAAGCATATAGAGATATAGAGATTTTATCTGAAGAAATAACAAGTATTGGCATCAATGATAGTACACTATGTAAGGTAGATTATAATGACAAGGAACAAGAATATTATATTTTAATAACTAAGAAAAGATACGAGATGGCTTTAAAAAATAACAATAATATTATTAACAGATACAATAAAAAACCGTTATCTTCTTCGTCTTCAAATTATAAATTGACAAACAAAGAAACTGAAAAGCTATCAAAAAATATTAGCAAATGTAATGAAGAAATTGCTATATATGTATTGAATTATTATAATGAGTTTGTTAAAAAATTTATAGAAATAAATAATAAAAACATTGATATTCTCATTAAATATCTCGTGCGTACAGATATTGCGGCAAATAATGCTAAAAATGCCTTTGATTATCGATACAAAAGACCAAAGATATCATTAGATTATTCTGAAGACGCAAGCGACGCAAGCGACGCAAACGACGCAAGCGACGCAAACTACGCAAGCGACGCAAGCGACGCAAACTACGCAAGAGACACAGAAGATGAGAGAGAATCGTCATTTATTAATATTAAAAATATGAGGCATCCGTTGATTGAGAGATTACACGATGAACTTGAGTATGTGGGGAATGATGTTAGAATAAATAAAGATGGTATATTGTTGTATGGAATAAATGCTTCGGGAAAATCTTCATTTATGAAGGCGGTTGGTTTAAATATTATTATGGCTCAAGCTGGTATGTTTGTAGCAGCCGAAAAAATGGTATATTATCCGTATAAGAGAATATTTACAAGGATTTCGGGAATGGATAATATATATAAAGGGATGTCAAGCTTCACGGTAGAAATGACAGAATTACGGAATATATTGCAGAGATGTAATAAATATAGCTTAGTTATTGGGGATGAGATATGTTGTGGGACTGAATCAATATCAGGGATTGCTATTGTATCTGCAGGAATAGATATGCTTATAAATAAAGGTGCTTCTTTTATATTTGCGACACATCTTCACGAACTAACAAAAATGTCTTGTATTAAAGAACATATAAATAATACTAAATTGTTTGTCAAGCATATTAAAATAGATATTGGCAAGAATAATGAAATTATATATAATCGAAAAATACAAGATGGACAGGGATCTAATATGTATGGTTTAGAAGTATGTAAATCGCTGGATATGCCCTTAGATTTTCTAAAAAAAGCTGAAATGTTTAGAAAAGAATTTACAAAAATAGATAAGGAACTAATTAAAAACAAGAAATCTAATTATAATAGTAAGAAGAAGGTTGATATTTGCGAAATATGTCAGGGTATTGCTGTAGAAACGCATCACATTAAATATCAGGAGGAAGCAGATGATAACGGATTCATAGGTTCATATCATAAAAATGCCATACATAATCTCGCATCACTATGTAAAGAATGCCATAATAAAGAACATAAGGGAATTATAAAAATCAATGGATATAAAAAGACATCTAAAGGTATTATATTAGACTATGATATCTTATAAAGCCTCTCAATAGCCTCTCAATAGCCTCTCAATATTTATTAAAAATGCTTAGATTGATATAGAATAACAGAGCATTTCTTGAGACACTAGAAAATCTTTATTTTTTCAATTTTAAATTTGAGTACATCTCTTGATTTATTTTGTAATTTCTAAAAAACTTTTGAAATTTTTGAAAAAACAGAAAGATGTACTCAAATTTTATTTTTCAACTTTTATAAAAATCTGGTTTCTTTTTAAGTTATCATAATGATAATATAAATATATTATAAAGTCTCTTAATAGCCGTCAATAGCCCCTCAATAGCCTGCGTTGGCAGTTTCCCCATTCCATCCCCAAAAATATATATATAGATAAATTAATATAATAATATAATTATGAAAGTTATTAAAAGAAGTGGTGAATATGAAGATGTAAGCTTTGACAAGGTGCTTATGCGTCTTAAAAATTTATCAGGAGAGCTAAATATTAATGTATCAGAAATAGCACAAAAAGTATGTTCTCGTATTTTTGATGGTGTTAAAACAAGCGAATTAGATGAAATGGCGGCATATTTGTGCGGTAGTATGTCTTTGGATAATCCAGAATACAATATACTTGCCTCTCGCATTATTATATCAAATCATCATAAAAATACATCTCCTTCATTTTCTGAAACAGTTCAAGTTCTTTATAATAATAAAGATATTCATAATAATGATGCTCCTCTTGTATCAGAAGAGTTATATGAAATTGTATGTAAAAATAAGGAGAAACTCAATACCTATATTGATTATCAGAGAGATTTTACATTTGATTATTTTGGATTTAAAACTTTGGAACGTGCTTATTTAACCCGTGTTAATAAGAAGGTTATTGAGAGACCACAGCATATGTGGATGCGAGTTGCTATTGGAATACACGGAAATGATATAAAAGAAGTTCTTAATACATATGATCTTATGAGTAAAAAATATTTCACACACGCGACACCAACATTGTTTAATTCTGGAACAAGAAGACCGCAATTGAGTAGCTGTTTCCTTTGCTCTGTAAATGATGATAGCGTAGCTGGTATTTATGACTCGCTAAAAGAGATGGCGCTGATTTCTAAATATGCTGGAGGAATTGGAATTCATATTCATCAGGTTCGCGGTAAAGGTAGCTATATCAGGGGAACGAATGGAACTTCTAATGGAATCATACCTATGTTGCGAGTATTTAATAATACGGCAAGATATATTGACCAAGCAGGGAAGAGACTGGGAAGTATCGCAGTTTATCTTGAAACATGGCATTGTGATATAGAGGCTTTTCTTGAATTGAAGAAAAATCACGGAAGTGAGGAAGAAAGATGTAGGGATTTATTTATGGCATTATGGGTGTCTGATTTATTTATGGAAAGAGTTAAAGGTAATAAAATGTGGTCTTTGATGTGTCCTGATAAATGCCCGGGACTAAGCGATGTATATGGAGATGATTTTGTTAAACTTTATGAACAATATGAGAAAGAGGGTAGATATAATAAACAGATTAATGCTCAAGACCTCTGGTTTAAAATATTAGAATCTCAAATTGAACAAGGAGTTCCCTACATCCTTTATAAGGACGCGGCAAACAAAAAGAGCAATCAAAAGAATCTTGGAACTATCAAATCAAGCAATCTATGTGCTGAGGTTTTAATTTATTCGTCTCCTGAGGAAACGGGGGTTTGCAATTTGGCATCTATTTGCCTCCCCACATATATTGAGAATGGTGTATTTAATTATGAAAAACTTCATGATGTTGTCAAAGTAATTACTAAAAATCTCAATAAAGTTATAGATAAGAACTTTTATCCTATTGAAAAGGGTCGCATTTCTAATCTTAAAAACAGGCCTATTGGAATTGGCGTTCAGGGATTGGCTGATGTATTTATGATGCTCAAGCATCCTTTTGAATCAAAAGAGGCTGCTGATATTAATAAAGATATTTTTGAGACAATCTATCATGCAGCGGTTGAAGCTTCTATGGAATTGTCAAAAAAACGATATCATACTATTAATAAAATAGCATCTGGTGAATCTGAAGAAAATATGAGTGATTATGTTAATGAATTTGAAATTAAAAATATTAAAAATAAATATTGTGGGGCATATAGTACATTTGAGGGCAGTCCTATATCTCAAGGACTATTTCAATTTGATTTGTGGAATGAAAAGCCCAGTGATAGATATGACTGGGAAAGCCTGAGGACTGAAATAATGAATTACGGAGTTCGCAATAGCCTTTTGATATCTCCTATGCCAACGGCATCTACATCACAAATTATGGGATTTAATGAAAGTTTTGAGCCTATTACCAATAATATATTTCAAAGAAAAACTCTTAGTGGCGAGTTTATTGTGATAAATAAGTATTTGATTAAAGATTTGATAGATAAAGGATTATGGAATAAAGAAATGCGTGATACTATTATTTTGCACGAGGGAAGCATACAGAATATTCCAAATATTGATGTAGCAATGAAAGAGTTGTATAAAACTTCGTGGGAAATTAAACAACGTGTTATTATTGATATGTCGGCAGACAGAGGAAGATATATTTGCCAGACGCAAAGCCTCAATATATTTATAGAAGAACCTGATTTCCAGAAATTATCTTCTATGCATTTTTATGGACATTCTAAAGGGCTTAAGACAGGTTCTTATTATCTGCGAACAAAACCTAAGGCAAAGACGCAACAATTCACGATTGACCCTGAATTTGCTAAAAAAAGATTAAGATGTGCCGAAGATAATGGAGATAGCTGTGTTCTATGCTCATCGTAACTATTATTTCTTAGTTTTTGGTTTTGCTGTGGTAGTTTTAGGTTTTGCCGTGGTAGTTTTGGGCGTTTTTGGTTTTGCTGTGGTAGTTTTGGGAGTTTTAGGTTTTGCCGTGGTAGTTTTAGGTTTTGCCGTGGTAGTTTTAGGTTTTGCCGTGGTAGTTTTAGGTTTTGCTGTGGGAGTTTTAGGTTTTGTCGTGGTAGTTTTGGGAGTTTTTGATACAGAGGCTTCCCTTTTTATTATTGAGGTTTTCTCTTTGTGTTTTTGCTTTGCTCTTTCTTTTTCTATTTTAATTTTAGTTTTAATATCTTCAATTAGTTTAATTTGCTTGATAATTTTATCTTTATTCTTGATTTTATCTTGCTTTAATATCTTTATCTTATCTTTAATCTTATTTATTTTAAGTTCTTTGTTATTAACTAATGTGTTTTTGCCGTCCTTACTATTGCTTTTTTCAACTACTTTATTATATTTCATAATCTTCATCCCCCCTCTTCTTTCTGCTCCACTTGGTGGAACAGATCTTAAAATCTTATAGTTTTTCCCTATATATTTTAAAAGCTCTCCTATTTTAATTTTTTCTTCATCGTTCAATTTCAAATCATTAATATAGTTTATTATTTTTGCTTTGGCATCCGTAGATTCATCTGCACTTTTTCTTGTTATAAAATAATGCCCCATTGATATTAATACAGTTTTAATAAATTCAGTAGAAGCATCTGCGATATGTAAAGTTTTTTCTACTTGTGTATGATTTATATACAAATGCGAATATTTTTTACCTTCTGGGTCTGTTATAGCATTATCAGGTACAGTAAAATGCAAACCTCTCATTTTTTTTTGTCTCGTAAATAAACTAAGATGCATTTTTTCTTGGTCTGAATCTCCATTACGCTTTAATATAATTTCAAGAATAAATTTACCTTCTTCATTTTGGTTTGTTACTATTTGTAAATAACTACCATTTTCTAATTTTTTTTTACTAAATAAATTATTTATTCTTCCAGTATTTGATATAAAAAATTTTTTTAAATTTTCTTCACACTCATAATAAATGCCACATATCGTGCCATGACAATCTGGGTCAATAGCTTGATTTTGTTGAACAGTAATGCCACTATTAGTTACATCTAAAGTCTGAATATCTTCTTGAGTCTGTGATTCTTGTAGAGACTGTGATTCTTGTAGAGACTGTGATTCTTGTAGAGACTGTGATTCTTCGTGAGACGCTAATGAATCTTCTATAATTTTAACGTCAAGTTCAAGGTTTTGAAAATTATCGTAATAACTTGGGATGCTGCTGCTGCTTCTGCTGCTTCTGCTGCTTCTGCTGCTTCTGCTGCTTCTGCTGCTTCTGATGCTTCTGCTGCTTCTGATGCTTGGCTTGGTTATAGGACTTCTAGTAGACATATTGTGATGTTTTTCTAATAATACAGGATAATTTATTATATAAATATATATTATTATAATAGTATATAGTATGTCAAATAATGAACCTTTATTGATACCTTCAAATAGATTGACTATTTTTCCTATCGTACATTATGATATGTGGGAAATGTATAAAAAATCTGTTAGTGTCTTTTGGACACCTGAGGAATTGGATTTATCAAAGGACTTAGATGATTTTAATAAGCTTAATAAAAATGAGAAGTTTTTTATTAAGCAAATATTGGCATTTTTCAGTTCTAGTGATACAATTGTAAATATCAATTTGGGTGAAAGATTTTTAAATGATGTACAGATACTAGAAGCTAAGTTCTTCTATGGTTTTCAAATGGCAATTGAGAATATTCATTCGGAAACATACTCTCTTTTAATAGATACCTATTTTAAAGAAGCTAATGACAAAGCAGAGGCACTTAATGCTATTAATTATATGCCCTGTATTAAAAAGAAAGCCGACTGGTGCTTCAAATGGATTAATGACGAATCCGCGCCATTCTCACAAAGGTTATTAGCATTTGCCCTTGTTGAAGGAGTATTTTTTAGCGGTGCTTTCTGTAGTATTTTCTGGCTCAAAGAACGCGGTTTAATGCCTGGTCTCTCATTCTCTAACGAACTTATTAGCAGAGACGAGGGAATGCATGTAGAGTTTGCAGTTCTTTTGTATTCAAAGATAGTTGATAGGTTGCCACAAGAAACCGTTCATCAAATTGTTAAAGAAGCTGTTGAAGTAGAAAAGAACTTTATTATTGAAAGTATTCCTTGTTCTATGCTTGGAATGAATGCGAATTTAATGTCTATATATATTGAATTTGTAGCAGACAGATTACTGACTCAATTAAATTATGAAAAAATATGGAATTCAAATAATCCCTTTCCTTTTATGGATAGAATATCAATTGAAAGCAAATCCAATTTCTTTGAAAGCCGTGTTTCACAATATAGCAAGGCAAATGTCGGGGGAAAACAGGAACACTCTAAATTACGCACATTTTCTCTTGAAGCTGATTTTTAGATTTCGCTACTTCGCATTTCGTAATTACTTAAAGAACTTATATACTTATTTTATATAATAATGGATACAATAGGAAATAAATTTGGAAACATTTTCGTTGAAATTAAAAAACAAATCAATTACATTATAAATGATAACGATTTTGTATATTCAAGCAATTATATTAATTGTATGAATGAAGTTATGATAGTCCTCAGAAAGGCCTTATTTAAATTACAGGATATATATTATAAATATATATTATATCCTAAATTAAAAAAAATCTAATTTTTATTACACAAAAATGTTATTATTATGTGTATCCTGCTGCAAAGGCCAAAAAGGCCAAAGGATTATTGAGATATATCTTGTTGTGATAGGCATAATTTTATTTCCCCAAGTGATGCAATTGTATATCTAAGAATAATTGGATAGTTATTTTTAAGATATAGCTCGACATTATTTGAAAGATTGGTACATTTTGTAAATATTGATAGGTATTTAAGGCTGAAAATACCCTGTATTATCTCCTGTTCTTCGTCGGTGCTATTCTTCTTTATAGTGATTGATTGCGATTTTTCGGAGCCTAATATAGTCTCTTGGTCGCAAAAATCTCCTTTACAGCTTAATATAAGCTTATCGCCTATATTTCTAAACTCTATAAACTCGGCAAGATTGTTCATATCTCTGATGATTTTTTGAAGATAATTTGAAGGCATATTTATAATCGTATGAAAATCTACAGGTGGAATGTCGAGATTCAGCACGTCTATATCCAATACAGATAATTTATAATTCGTTTTATAATTTTTATCATTATTTTCTATTGTTATACCCAAATGATTAGGGTCATCTTTCTTAATATAGATAGATAATATATCATTGTTCGTGATTGTTTTAATAAGTGCATGGAGTCTTAACATATTAATGCCTACATATGTTTTCTTAGCACATTCGTAAATCTCAAACTTATCTGCGTCTAACTTGAGATGTATCAGAACAATATGTGTATTGTCCATAGCAACTATCTTAATGCCCGTCTCATCTATTTCCAAATTAACATCCATCAAGATCTCCTTAAGAGCATCTATAACTTGTTTGAATGTAGCAGCCTGTATAGTTTTAATATTTAATAAATATTCAGTATCCATATAAATAGTAAAATATAATATCTCCTTAAATATTATTTCGCATATTTCGCATATTTTACTTAGTTGGCTTTATTCAAAAAGTCGATTATATAGCCAAACAAAATGCTAAGCCAATTTAAAGGATTTTTCCAAGATAAGCGAATCATTTTAATAGCTGTCATATTAGCCCATCTCATATTATCAATTTTGTAATTAATATAAATATAATAAAACAATATTAAAATAACTAATATTGATAGTATAGAAAACCCTAATATATTATTCAAACTATTCTTTAATTTAGTAGTAGTTTCTCTTAATTTAACTAGATAATTATTATAAAAGCATCCTGGAGTTTCTTTCAGATTAGTTGTGTCATTTTTAAAATTATCAAAGTCTGTAAATTTACTGGATTCAATTGTACTACAAGTAGCTTCAGGATTATTTATGTTATCTTTTTTAATAACTGGAATGGCTCCTATTAAAACATTCTCTATATCATAATTGTCGGTTTTTAATGAACCGAATACACTATACGGAATTATATTTGCTAATATATTCAATAAGGATTGAGAATATGTTCTTGCTAGTTCAGGAATTTTCCCTTGAATTTTTTTATTTTTTTCATATATTTTTTTATTATTAAGATATATAATAACTAATTTCACAAAATCTAAATCTTTATTATCCTTAGAATCATTATCCTTAATAATGATATTGCTTATATACTTAATTTTTTGAATAAAGGCAAATATACAAGCATCATCATATATTTTTTTAGCCTCCTCGTAAATTGTTTTATTAGCCTCTTTATCGCCGCTTTCAATCGCTTTATTAAAATCCGCGAAGGTATTGTCTAATCTTGTTTTTAATGCTTGTATATCTGTATCTGGTTTTGTTAAAGGAATAATATTAACAGTATATATATTGTGTCCATTTAATTTGTTTATTATTTTATTAATATTATTATCATCAGTTAAAAAATCATCAATATTATTACATATTATATTTAACATATTTTCAATATTTTTAACACCATTATTATTATCCTTTGATTTAGTAAAATCCAAATAGTCTGTATAATAAATATATGGAATCGCCGAATACCTTATAATAAATAATATTAAAATTATAAAGAAAACGGATATCATTTTAATAATATGAAAATTATCGCAATTATTATTATTTATAAAATAACAATATTGTTTAATATATACTTTAAGTTCGGAAATATCAAGTTTTAATTTAAATATATTAGCAAATTTAGCGAAAGATGAAATACCAATATATATTATTGTTAAACACACCAAGGCTATTGTTGCTAACATAAAGACATCCAATAATATATTTGTAATATTTAAAGTGAAATATTTATCGTTATAATACATATTTTGGTCAAGAAGAAGACTAATAAAAAGCTTATAATCAACAGTTTCCCCAATTAATATTTTGTTATTAGGAAATTCACCGACTTTCTTGGGAAGATCACTATTTTCTATTACATAAGGGTCATTATCTGTTTTTTCTGAAAGAATGTTATTATATATATAATAATTATAAATGGTATTCGCTAATATTAACAAAGTTATTATTATTATCAAGCATATATAAAAGTTTATTAAAAACAGTGTCATATTGTATTTCTCATTATCAACAAAGTATGCTATTTCGCAAGGCATAATATTACCTTCTTTTATTTAAATAATAATATTTTAAATATTTGGAGATATAATCTTAATCTAAACAACTCCCAAAATAGCACTTTTAATTTCATCCATCATTTGTTTAATCAATTCGTTCATTTTATCAATATACCTTTCTACATTTTCCCTCATATCATTATCAGTATATTTAATAATCAGTAAGATTGCCAAAATTACAAAACACCCTAACATTATTTCTAATACTAAATATAAATTGAAAAAATATACAGCACCCCAATAATCTAATTCTACATCATATAACTTATTTGAAAAGTCTAAAACATTCTTTTTAACATCTGTATTATAATTTTTAATTTTTTTCTTAACATTTTCATTTTCATTATTTTCTATATTATCAAATATCAGTTTTGTTTCATATTCTAAGTCATCTATTATCGCCTTATTTTCTAAATTGTGTCCTAATAAAGACCTTAATGTTAGGGTATTATGTATTTCTTCGTCTATTTCAGGTATTCCTATATTCGCAACTCTTCCAAATATAAGCTTATTCAATTTAATTAATATGTAAGGGTCATCAATATTATTCTTAACAAAATATAAGTATATAATAAGTACCAATAATAATGTTTTATTTATATTATCTTTAACAAAATTATTAGTTATTTTTATTTTATCTTTAAATGCTATATCATATTTAGTCCCTCCTGTTGTAACTTTTATTTGTGAAATCTCGTAAAGTGGTGGATTAGTACCACTTATAGGTGTTGTATTTAAAATAGCTATAGCTTCCGCTTGTATAGAATCTGCTACTGTAGGCTTAGGAATAGTTATTGTAGGAGGTTCATCTTTGTAATATTTGCCTTTATTTGTTCCAAGATTTATTGCGGTTATTGCTTTTGTTGTAGGATCTACAGTTATGCTTGCTATTGTATCATCTTTATATTGTGTTTGATATATAATATTTTTCATTTTTGTAAAGAATGTATTTGTATATATATTTGTGTTGTATATATTTTCGTCGTAATTAAAGCTGTAATTAATAGCTATCATCTTTTCCTCAAACTTCTTTTTAATATCATAAATATCTTGATTAGTTGTTCCATCGATTACATTATATTTTCCTTTAACATAGCTGATATCGCCACCATAAGCTATATCATTAAATGTCTCTATTATTGCATCACTGTTGAAATTATTAGCTATTAAATACTTATTCACATCATTTCTTATATATTCATCGGCAACAATTAAATCAGCATACATTGCCTTGATTTTTTTATAAGTTCCACTGATAAATGTGAAAAAATATATGGTACTATGTATAATACAATAAATAATAATACATAATGATATTACAACCAAATGAATATTTTTATCCATAATTTTGGCAATAAATAGCTCTTCTTCTATTTTGGCATTTTTGGCAATATTAAATATATATGTGTAAAAATCATTTATTAATGCGAATAATATTATGATTATTATTATAAATAGCAATAATAAAATTATCTCGTAAAAATCATTATTCGTTTTTACATACAATCCAGTAGAATATTTATCATTTGACCATAATAATGTCGTAGGAATTAACAGAAATAACCCATTTAATATATATCCGTAGATATCAGTATTATTTCTTACCTTTTCAATATTATTATTATTATTGACATCCTTATAAAGTATTATTATTCCGTCCTTAGCAATTATCTTCTTATTAGTTTCTACAGCTGTTGTAGAAGGAATAGTAGTTGTATCATTTTTGCTGAATGATACAATATCGCTATATAGACTTTTATTTATATTAATATCTATATTATTATTTTTTAAATACTCATTATAATCTTTTAATTCATATTCAATTTTATAATAATATGTATTATCATTATCAATATATTTTACTATTAAATCCTCTTCAGGTATTTTATATATATCTATAGATATCTTATCATATAATATCTTATCATATAATATCTTAAAATCATCGAGTTTTAAAGCATCTATATTTTTCAATTTTAATTTAAATGAAGTAGTTATATCACCTTCTGTTTTAAAGTCTTTTAGATATGTAAGGTCTATATATTTTGACGAACCCTGAGATATCTTAGTAAGCTTAAACTCTTTCATATCAATTATTTTTTCTGAACTAAATTCGCTTGATATATCATATTTATAATTAGTATCAGCGTTAATTGTATTAATATAATTTATTAATTTATAATTGTAAATATCTTTGAGCTTATAGTGTATAGCATCTTCAAATGTGTTATGTACAATTATTTCTTTAATAGAATATATTGTATATAGAATATAATTTATCAGTGCCAATACTAAAATTACTACTATTAATATAGCAGCTATATATATTATATTCGTAATAATATTAACTAACATATCATTCATTATTATTAAATATATATTCTAATTTAATAATTATAATAAAAATTAACCATTTTCTTATTAGAAATTAATAATAAATGCTATATAAATACCAATCATTGCTACTATATAAGCAACAACTGTATTAAAATATGTACTAACAAAATAATCAAGAGGTAATGGTAGTGGCGATTTAAATAAGGATTTGCGTAAGTCAGTTTTATTAATAAAATCATATATTAAGAAATATGCTATCCCAGATGTAGCAAAAAATATACCAGCAAGCACTGTTGTAATTAGCCCAAATTTATAATAAATAACGTGCGAAGACTTATAGCTCTTTATAATATTAAAGCTATCAACGAGTATTTTTCTTATCTCTTTATATTTAATAGACAGTTCAGATATTTGTGCCGTTGTTAATTCGGCGTATTCCTTTGTTTTTATCGCCGACCTTATTATATCTATGTATTTATCTATGTTTTCCGGAAATATATCTTCCATATTATTTTCTAATCTGCTATATATACATCTCGGGTTTTCGCAGATATTTTGAACATCCTTGATTGTTTTTTTCGCATTATTGCTATTCTTATTAATTATTATAGCAGTCATACATATTTTAACATATTTATCTACATCAGCATTGGTTTTCATTTCTGGTATATTTACTAAATATGTTCCAAGAGTATCTCTTGTAATATATTTACCCTTAGAAGGGTCGTGAATCCTAATTAAATTACAGTCTATATTTTGTATAATTGCCGCATCTATTTTTTTAACATTATCGTGTATCTTCATATCTTCTTCATTTGTACCCATAAATTCGTTATATAAGATGTAGGAGTGAAATAAGAAGGCTACAAGAATAAATATTTGAAGACCACGTATAAATGTGTATTCGTAATTATATTTTTTATAAATATCATAATTGAAATAATTTTTATAAAACACTATCTTGATTTCATTAGACATTGCTGATGAGGAAAATATATTTATAATAGTATTATACCAAAATAGGAAAAACAGAATGCCATAGATAATTACAAACATATAATTATTGTAATCTACAGTATCCTTGTCAGAAAACATAGAAGTATAATTGCAGTATCGCTTGTTTAAACTATCTAAACTCGGATTATTTTCCTTTGATGATACAGCGGACAGTTTATATCTACTAAAAGCAAAATTGCTTATTTCCATAACATTTATAATAAGTACCACAATAAATAATAGTATTATAAAAAATTTTATAAGTAAATCTTTGGTATCTTTGATATTCATTAATATTTTATTAGCCTTTATTACTATATATTTTTATATTTTTATATTTTTGTAAATGTATACCAATACCTTATATAGCTTTGAATATCCATAATAATAAAAAGATAGTTATGGGGTAGCTTATTCTCAATAAGAACTCTTGGAAATCTGTCAGTATATTATCGCCAATATATTTAGATAAATAATATGTTAGCATTCTATCTATTGAAATACCTAGAACAATTACAAGAGAAAATAATGATAGCTTAATAACTTCGGTTCTTTTTAAATTCATTCTATCAAAAAAATTGTATTCGTTTCCTCTTCTTTTTGAATAATCATTATCAGGCTGTTTATAAGAATTATTCATAGGAACTAATGATGTATTCATACTTTGTATATTTTCAACCTTATATTGAGCCTGCTGAGCCTGCTGAGCCTGCTGAGCTTGTTGAGCTTGCTGTTGTGCCCGCTGAGCTTGCTGTTGAGCTTGCAGTTGAGCCATTTGAGCCTGTTGAGCCATTTGCTGTGCTTGTTGAGCCTGTTGTTGCGAATGCTGCGAATGCTGCGAATGCTGCGAATGCTGCGAATGCTGCGAATGCTGCGATTTCGAATGTTTATCTTCCATTAATATATCATTATTACTCATTTTATTAAATTTTTGCGGAGAATATGAATTATCAATATTGTCTCCTAATAAATTATCGTCTCCGCCATATAATAAACTTAAATCTGTCATAATATCTATATATATATATGGAAATAAATTATAAAAAATTCGAAAAAATAATAATCTTTAAGTATTACAGATTAAATGAATAAATTCATTGATTATGAGAGTTTTTTTACATATATATCATTAATATTAGCATTTGCCATATTCATCGTATTAATGTATGGGTGTATAGCTGATAATTATGGAAGCACAAGCGGACACAAAGGCATTATAGAAAAATTTTCAACTACAGAGCCTGTACACGCTACTATAGCAAGCATAACTGTAGATCCCACAACAAAAGCAATAACCGCAATAAATCTTGGAACAAATAAAGGCAAATATTACAGTGGCAGGCCTCCTACAATAACTATTCCCAAGCCTACAGTAGCAGATTCTACACAGGCAGAAGCTACAGCTATTTTAAGTACAACAGCTATAACAGGCACTACTCCACCACTTTATGAGATTGAAAGAATACAAATAACTACTGGAAAAGGAGGGACTAAATATGAAACTACAGATTCTAGTAATATAACATTTGGCCCAAGTATAGCTGAATATAAAGCCGCTAATACTGTTGTAGATACAGAGCCTGTATCAGCTGTTATAAATAATATGGTTGTTAAAAGCGATGAGAATAAAGGTATAGAATCTATTACACTAACATCAAATGGCAAATATTATGAAAATGCGCCTCCTAAAATAACTATAGGAGCTCCCGGAGATACTACTGGAACTGCTGCAACAGCAGAAGTTAAGTTAAAAACTACACCTATTGTTACTAATGGAAAATTATACGAAATTGATACTATAATTATTAAAGAAGCGGGAAAAAAATATGTAGCCGCAAACGATGTTGCTAAAATTGTTTTGGAATCCATAGATGATTACAAAGCACGTGTTAATCCTATTATAACTTTAACAGCAGAGCAAAAAACTAATATAGTAGATTTAATTGGTAAATGTAATACTTTAACAAATAAACAGTTTTATGTAGAAAAAATAAATAATAATGTTCTTAAAAAATTAGATGTCGATTCTATAATTAAAGAAGTTAGCTAGATAGCCTCTCAATAGCCTCTCAATAGCTTCTCAATAGCCTCTCAATAGCCTCTCAATAGCCTCTCAATAGCCTCTCAATAGCCTCTCAATAGCTTCTCAATAGCCTCTCAATAGCCTCTCAATAGCCTCTCAATAGCCTCTCAATAGCCTCTTGATAATTGTTATAAATACTTAGAGTAATAGAGCAGTTTTTGAGACACTAAAAATCTTTATTTTTTCAATTTTAAATTTGAGTACATCTTTCTGTTTTTTCTAAAATTTCAAAAGTTTTTTAGAAATTACAAAATAAATCAAGAGATGTACTCAAATTTTATTTTTCAAATTTTTAGAAAAATCTAGTTTCTTTTTAAGTTATCATAATTACACACTAGAAGTATTATGTATCAGCTTCATTATCATCGTCACTGTCATCTTTATTTACAAAATGTTCATTATATTGTTTTAATTTTATTCCCTCATCGCTATAGTCAATTTCCTTCTTTTTATAGTCATTTATATTATCTCTTGAATATTCTTCTGTTTCATCTTCACTATCACCTTCAATCTCTTCTTGATAATATTTATAATCTATATAATTCATTTTATATTCTGGGTTTAATATTGAACCTTCTGGAAATTTGTTCTGTTTTGGCTCATAATAATAAATAGCAAATACAATATTATGATTAACACCCTTAAAATCATATAGAGTCCCACGATTTGTTTCAAATCGCAAGGATATTCGAGATAATTTACCAATTGGATGAAACTCTCTTACAGGCAATTTAGTAATTGCTAACCTTTCACTATTTATACCTACATTATCTACGCGGAATTTGGCTAAACCAAGAGAATATTTAGAATATGACAAAGAACCAAATAGATGCTCTTCTATTTCAGGACATTTTAATACAATATATTTATTTCCTATTAAATACACAATACCCGGTGATGTTATTATATGTTTATCATATTGTATAGTAAGTATAACCTTCGTTATATCAGTATTTAATATACTATGAAACATTTTGTACATCTTCGGATTATTATTATATATAGCTTTATATTGATATCTATCGTTGATATAATTAGGGTTTATAGAATTGTATAAATCAAAACCAAGATTTTCATATATAGTAGAACGCTTCATATCAAATATAAAAGGCAATCTGCTGTATATATCTATTAAGTTCGTCAATTCAGCAGGCTCAGAGTGTTTCTTAAATCCTATCTCTGTATCCTCTATTTCTTCATAATTTAATAAAAATGTCTTCAATGTATAATCTCCCGTATCTACCGACAGTTTGCTAAATATATCAGGATAGTCTATCAATTCAGTGCTTCCACTGTTTTTTGTACTATTATCATACAGCTTATACCAAAATGGCATATCAAAAATACTATTGTTTTTACATAATATTATCTCTTCGGCTCTTAGAGCCCTATTATATATTTTAAAATCCTTTATATACATTACAGCATTCATATCAGCCGTCCAAAATTCCTTATATAAATTGCCATTAAGATTATTAGTAATAGGTGCCACGAGAGATTTTCCTATAAATTTCCTGACATAGAATACATTCTTTATAGTTTTTGCTACTGTTATATTTTTAGTAATATTTATTGAAAGATTACTATTAGAAATATATATAACCCAATTATTTTCAAATATTGTCCAGCATATATGAACCTCTCCACTCAAATCAACATCGGGAATTACCTGTGTATCTCCAGCTACACTACCATCCCCCATTATAAACTGGATATTATAAAGAGTTCCTGTACTTCTCTTGACGACACTTACACTCATTCCAGTATATTTTTCTTTTGTTTGCTTCCATAAATGGTAATATCCTAAACTAAATACACAATATGTATTATTTTTCGAAGAATTATATGTTGCCTCTGCCTTAATTTTAAAAGAATATGTAATGCCAATCTCAGTTCCTCCTATAAAACTATTATTCATATCCGCATTTATCTCAAGACCTGGTATATAATTTGAGTATATATTATATATGTTAATATTATTACTAAGTTCTATAAAAGCACCATTGGTTATTTTTGTATAGCCATCAATATAAGTACAATTACTCGTAACTATATCACAAGCTATTTTTTCAGTTACGCCATTCTTAATTATAGGATCATTCTCATCATTACCCAAATAATAATATAATAGATTGTTTTCAACATCTATATTATACATAGTTCGCGGAATACTCGCATCTATTATTTCCATACCAATAACATTTTTAAAGGGTACTGTAAAATCAACTACATATTTATTAGGATTCGGATATTTATCCCTATCTCTGTCCGTACTATCTATTAAAAATGTATAATTCTGTTTTATACTATTATTTTTAAGATAATTAATATCTTCAATTGACATTTGTATCCCTCTATGACACCTTATTAAATATACTGATATTATTATTTATATCAAAAAGCTTAAAAGTTATTAAATATAGTATGTTTGATATATTTATTGCGATTGTCTCCTCGCCCATTTTCTCGTATTTTTCTTAGGATTCTTGGAAAATACTTGGTAATAAATGAAGTTATATCATCATCGTTGTTATATCTATATATTTGCACAAACTCCTTAAAATAAATGTAAAATATTGCTCTCAATACAATATAACAATATGAATGTGTTTTCTCATACCACTTAGTATTCCCTTGTTTGGTCAATATTTTTTTAGCAATAGCTATATTATGCTCTTTATCCTCAGCAAGCATCTTCTTTAAACTGCTAAAAGGCATATTGTGTTCAATACAATAAAATATAACATTAAATATTACAGCGTATGTTTCTATTATTGCCTCGTTCGGTAATAAAAATTGTTTATCGGATATTCCACATATATTCTTTATTTGATTAATATTATTATTAGACCATCTCTCAAAATGTATATCGCTGTGATGTAATAATTCGTGTAATATTACCTTCTCATAATCTTCTTTTCTTATAATATATATATTATTTGAGTTAAAATATGTGAAGCCTCCATTAATATTAACAGCTTCCATTCTATCCCCATTTTTATTAGGAAGTTTGCGTTTTATAGGATTGAGCAATATGTAATAGTTGAAATCTTGCGATGGCTTAATATTAAATAGCTTTTTAATCAAATAAACCCGATATATACTAATAAACAAATGATCTCGCGCCTTTTTAGTTATCGCTTTTTCCAAAAGAATATAAAAATTAATATTTTTACAAACAATATGATAAGCATAATTACACTTTTCAAAGTATTTAATACAAAAACTCCAATCAAAATAGCTATCCTTTAATAATAATTCCTTAAAGTTTTTAAAATCCCCTGAGTTAGATATATCCTTTATATATATATCGCTTCTATTGATATTATAATTTTCCTTAATTATTTTATATAAATCATACTCAGTTTTATTATTCATTTAAAAAAAACTGTCTACTTTCTTTAATAATCATAGATATATATTTATCTTCTTTCAATTTTAAAGATATATCCAAGAGTTTTCCAGACATAATATTGGTATCTCCCGTTTTATCACATAATTCAATAGCTCTCTTAATAAAATGTGTATATACCTCGGTTTTAATAGAATATTTGAAATTACTCTGTTTAATATCACTAACCCAATTATTATCTTTATCCAAATACTCCCAAGTATTATTTGATATATATCTATATTTTCCCTCCAATATCTTAAATACTACCTGTGATATATCATAATCTGTATTATTCATAACACATAAATCTATACAATTATTTATATCCATATAAAATATAATAATAATAAATGCTTATTTATAAATTGCCTCCGCCACCTCCTCCACCGGCTCCTCCGGGTGGAACGGGAGGAGCCAAAAAGACATCGGCGCCAGCTCCTAATCAGCGAGTAACATCTTCGGCATCTACAACAGAAGATAAAAGCAAACCTGAAGATTTTGCAAAATATGTATCTACTGGAAAGCTACCCTTCTTAAAACATCAACGATGTATTCATATGACTATGGAACAGTATAAGGAACGCGATCATATCAACGAAAATATGTGTTATAAAGAATTTGATTGTAGTATGTATGATATTGAAAAGAATATAATTCAAAACCTAAACATTATTAAGACAAAAGTAAAACCTCCTTTTAAACAAGGGAATAATGTTCTACTACCACTCCCAATATATGTATCAATTGCCAAGATAATATCAAGGGATAATAAATATGTATTAAAAAATATGTTCGCTGATGTAAACTATAATTTTTCAGATACCTTTTTTGAGAAATATACCTTCAAGGGAATGATGAAAGTAATTATATATATCCCAAATTTGATGAGAAACAATGGTGATTATTATAACTATTATCCATCACTATATACTTACACAAATCAAAACAAATGGATGGAGTATATGACAAGTACTGATTCATATTTCTTGAAGGCTCTTGATAATAAAAAAAAATCTGATAAAACGAGATATGATAACTTATTTAAAAGGTCATTGAATAATATCTGTAATGATTTTGGTTGTGTATCGGATGGTGCTGGTGAAGATATAAACCATATTAAAGGAGATTATGGTGGTGGCGTTTATATGCCTACAAAATGCCTACAATTTAAAGAATATGCTTCACAATATTATATGAAAAGAGATTTTAACGATTTGTATTCAAAAAGTAGTGATGAAATAAAAAAAATATATGAAGAGATAAAATCGGATGCTGAGGAAGAAGCTAAGCCAGATGACGGCTCTTTAAAAGACGAGGAAAAAGATGAAATATCTCGTGATGCTATTGCTGAATCTTTGGCATATGCTGGAAGAGAAGGAAAAGAAGGAAATAAAATTAATAGGTCGTATAATAATACTATCATAAATGATATTAAATTTAGAACAGAACCTGGAAAAAGCTACCCTGGCATTCAAGATATTACCTTCAATATGTTTAAAATAGACGAAAAATATTCCAAGTTTTCTAATTTTTTTCATTATATGCCCTGGGGTGATAAATTATTAAACTACGAATATGTATTAAATAGCGGTAAAACATTCAACTTTGAAGATACTAAATATTTGCTAAAAGATATAACAGTTCCTGTATATTTAAAGTTCAAATCGATTGATGATAAATATTATATGGAGTTCGATAATGAAGGAATATTAACTCTATATAACAAAGATGGTACCAAAAATACTATTATACAAGCGACATATGGTAAACATCTCAAAAATACGAAAGATAGAAAGCTAACATTTGATGGCAATTTAAGTGGTAGTGGAATATTACATATGAAAGGAGAACCTTCCGAAAATAATGATACAGTATCTATAACATATCTTACAAGTAAAACTATTCAGCCTTATAGTATAATATTAGATACATCTCCTGGCAATCTAGGGAAACTTAAAATATATGATTTAGGCTTTAATCTAATATTTAATAATTAAGATATTAGCTAATATATTAGCTAATAGATTTTTTTTTAGTTATTATATATATAATATATAATATATAATATATAATATTAGAAGAATGATTAATAACGAATGGGATATATTAGATTTATATTTTAAAGATCATAAATATCCATTTACTGGACATCATTTAGATAGTTATAGAAACTTTGTAAAAGTTAAAATACCCGAGATAATTAAATCTAATAATCCTATCACTATGATTAAAATGGAGGACAATGGTAATAAGAATCTTATTGTCAAAGTTGATATTTATATCGGCGGATTGAATGGTGATGATATATATGTAGATAGACCTATAGCATTTGAAAACGGAACCCCTAAATTGATTACTCCAAATGATGCACGAATGAGAAATCTTACATATGAGACTCATTTATTTACAAGTGTCTTGGTTAGGATTACAAATGATAAAGGTGTAGTAAAAGATGTAGTGTTTAAAGATATAGCTATCGGTGGCATCCCTATAATGCTTCATAGTGATATCTGTCTATTGAAAAATAATGGCTCTGATATATTGAAATTAATGGGAGAATGCCCATATGATACTGGTGGATATTTTATTATTGACGGGAAAGAAAAGGTAATAATTGCTCAAGAGAATATAGTAACAAACAAATTATTTACAAGCAAAATGATAGATGACCCGAATGGTTTTAGTTATAAAGGAATAATTCTCTGTGTCGCCGAGAAAGGCTCTGTAAAACCTTCAAAAATTCAATTTTTTTATGTAGATACTCCTATTAAAAGCAATGGCATATATCACGATGAAAAAATCAAGATACAATATAATAACAAAAAATACAATTACGGCTCTATATTAGTCTCAATTCCTTCATTCAAAGAAAAAATTCCGCTTTTTATTTTATTTAGGGCACTTGGAATAGAGAGTGATAAGGATATATGCGATACTATATTTGGAAATTATGGAAATGAAATTGAACGCGAGTATTTTCAAAACTTCATAAGACCAAGCATAATTAGCTCGCTATATGTAAATAATGATAAAGAGTATTATATATATACACAAGAAAGTGCGCTTGAATATTTATATAATAAAGTTCGATATGCTACTGTCGAACATGTTAAATCTGTTATAATGACAGAAATATTTCCCAATATTGAGGATATAGAAAGTAAAGGCAAGTATCTCGGATATCTCATTTTACAATTTATTAAAACAGTAATAGGGACATTACCTATTAGTGATAGAGATAGCTATATATATAAGCGTGTTGATATTAGTGGCTTTAAACTGACAGAATTATTTCAAGAATCTTACATAAAATTACGAGATGATATTAGAATAAAATTAGACAGAGAATATTACTATGGTTCTTATAAAGAGAAAAATGAGTATGATAAAATTATAAATAATAACAATATATACAAAATAATAGATTATTTAATTATTACGCAAACATTCGCAAAATCTCTTAAAGGTCGCTGGGGGCAAATAAGCAATAGCGACCCAGAACTCGGAATTGTTCAGGATTTATCGCGAATAAGCTATATAGGCTATTTGTCACATTTGAGGCGTGTCAATATACCAATTGATAGAAGCATAAAAATTACGAGCCCTCATAGATTACATTCTCAACAATGGGGTATGATGTGTCCTTTTGAAAGTCCGGATGGAGCTTCAATTGGATATCTCAAAAATATGGCATTATTAACAAAAATAACAGCAGGGATTAATGTAGAAAATATAAAGAAGTGTCTCATAGATATCGGTATAATTCCATTAAACAGATGCAATTTTTTAATAAATAAGAACATAACAGCAGTATTTTTGAATGGTTCTTTGTACGGATATACAGGAGATCCAATATTTATCACGAGAATATTAAAAGCTTACAGAAGAAATGGATTAATTAATATATTAATATCTATATCTTGGAGTATTCCTAACAATGAAATAAGAATATTTACGGAAGCAGGGAGACCTTGTAGGCCTCTATTAATTTTGAAAAATAATAAGAAGGCCGAATATCCTCATAATGATATATTAGTATATAAAAATAATAACTATAATAATTGGTTTGATATGCTAAATGGCTCATATAATAAACTAAATGAAACCGAGAAAACAGACGATTATTATTATAGAGATATATATAATAAACCAATTGGAGACGATAATTCAGGTGTTCTTAACAGTTTTGAAAGTATTGAAAAATATACTGGGGGCTACATATCAACTATTTTTAATATTAATGGTGGCAAAAAAACTCCTAATGAATCCGACAGCGAAGATATTGATGGATATAATAATTATTATAGGAAACTCTATGATAAAATATTAAATGAGCTCGAGAACAAAGGAGCTTGTATAGAATATTTAGATAACGAGGAAACAGATACTTGTTTTATAGCTATGAATAAGGAAGATATAACACCTCTTCATACGCATTTAGAAATACATCCTTCGACAATATTAAGTGTAGTTTCTGGGAATATCCCGATGTGTAATCACAATCAGTCGGCGAGAAATGTTTTCCACGCAGCACAATCTAAACAGGCTATAGGGATGTATGCTACAAACTTCAATAATAGATTTGATACTATGAGCTATGTTCTCCATTATCCTCAAAGGGCAATAATAAATACGAGAATAGCTCAATATACTTCAAGTGATTATATGGCAAACGGGTTTAATACTATTGTTGCCATTATGACATATTCAGGTTTTAATCAAGAAGATAGTATTATGATTAATAAGGCAGCAATAAATAGAGGATTAAACTATCTATCATATTACAAATCAATTACAGCTACAAGTAAAGTTATTTCGGATACTGAAAGAATAATTTTTGGAAATCCTATAAAAATGCGAGATAGTGGCATTAAAATAATAGGAATTAAAAAGAAGGATTATTCATATATAGATGAAAACGGGTTTATTAGAAAAGGTGTATATATCCCGCAAGGACAAGAAGTAATTATAATAGGTATGATAAGTATTAGAGAAAAATACGTAGAGGTTGAGAATGGTGTATTTATGGAACAGAAAAAGGAGACCATATATACTGATGTATCAATAAGTACGGATAATTCGCTATATGGAAAAGTGGATAATATATATATATCTAATAAAATATCAGGCGACGATTCCAAAATATGCAAGGTCAAGTTCTTAAAAATCAAAAAGCCTGAGTTCGGCGACAAACACGCATCGCGACACGGGCAAAAGGGTGTATTAGGAATGATAATCCCTGAAGAAAATATGCCTTATACTAAAGATGGTATTAAACCTGATATTATCATAAATCCACACGCAATCCCTTCGCGTATGACAATAGGCCATCTCGTAGAATGTATATTTGCCAAGATGTGTTGTCTTGATGGATTATTGGGAGATGCAACTGTATTTATTCCAATTGATAATGAGGTAATACATAAGAAACTCGAAGATAATGGATATGAAAAATATGGAAATGAGATACTATATAACGGTTTTACTGGTCGTCAAATAGATACCGAGATATTTATAGGACCTACATATTATTTTAGGTTAAAACATATGGTTGCTGAAAAAATTAATTCAAGAGGTATTGGTGCGATGACTCAATTAACAAGACAACCTACGGAAGGAAGAAGAAAAGGTGGTGGATTACGTATTGGTGAGATGGAAAGAGATACAGTTTTAAGTCATGGAATATCTATGTTCTTAAAAGAAAGTATGATGGAAAGGTCTGATAAATATATGTGGTGTGCCTGTAAAAGATGTGGTACTTTGGTAGCATTAAATATTACCAAGGATATTAATGTTTGTAAAAATTGTAATAATGATGATATAGTAGCTATTCAAACGCCATATGCGTTTAAACTTTTAATCCAAGAATTTGAAGCTATGGGAATACAATTACGATTAAATACGGATGAACTTGAAATACCGCATGATAAAATTGAGCAATATATATACAAACACAAAATAATAGGCGATGATAACGGCAGTGACGGTAGTGACGGTAGTGATGGTAGTGATGGTAGTGATGGTAGTGACGGTAGTGACGGTAGTGACGGTAGTGACGGTAGTGACGGTAGTGACGGTAGTGACGGTAGTGACGGTAGTGACGGTAGTGACGGTAGTGACGGCGGAGAAGACGACGAAGACGTAAGCTATAAAAAAGATAAGAAGGGATATGAATATAATAATAATGTTAAAAAATTAATGGAAAAATATCATAAAAACTTTAAAAAAATGAAAAATATAGTTAAAATTGGTGGAGGTAATAACGAAGAGTTTGAAGATTATGAAGATTATGAAGATTATGATGATTATGATAATTATGATAATTCAAAAAATGAAGAGTTTGAAGATTACGATGAACAAGAAGGACAGGGAGAAGAAGTCGATAAAATGAAACTATTTGGAGGCTCTTTAAAAGCATCAGACGATGATGATAGCGATGATGATGGCGATAATGATAGCGATGATGATAGCGACAATGATAGCGATGATGAAAGCGATGATAATGATAGTGATGATGGCGATGATGAAAGCTATAATAGCGATGATGATAGCGATAATAGCGACAATGATAGAGATGATAGCGATGATGATAGCGATGATGATAGCGATGATGGCGATGATGACGATGATGACAAAAAAGAAAAAAAAGAAGGGGGCAATTTAGCAAGATACGATGAATTAACTAATTTATCCAATTTTTCTAATAAAGGTGGAAATCAAGATAACTTAGATAATGTAGAAGATAATAATGAAAAAGCTTTAATAAAAACAATATTTTTAAAATAATAATTTTCCCGAACTCAAAAAGCCTCTTATAACTTAATATAGACTTGAATAATGAATTTAGGGAGTAAAACAAATAAATAAAAATAATTAAATTATTAGAGAGTATAGTAAAGAAGAAAAAATGGAGGTGTTAGAAGCAATATTATATTTTATATTAACATTGATATTATTAGCATTAATAGGGGTTTTATCCTGGTTAATATACGATTATTATGAATATAAAAAAATTGTAAAAAGTAAAATAAGTGAAACAGTAGCACAGTCTGACGATAGTAATAGTCTATTAAAAAAAGAAGTAATAACGGATTATGATAATAAGTTTGTGAATACAAGCAATTTAATAACAAATACAAGCAATTATTTATTAGCTGATTATATCAAGAAGTTCAACGAGCATAATAATCATATTATAGCTACGAGCAATATATTGAGAGCCGAATATATAAATAATATACAGAATACCAGCAATATATTGAGAGCCGAATATATTAATAATATACAGAATACCAGCAATATATTGAGACCCGAATATAATACAATGCTTGATAATTCAAGCTCTAATTTAAATAAGTTTTTCTCATTTGGAATACATAATGATGATAGTAAGATAAATGATAAAATTCATAAAAGAGTTTGGAGTATAAATAATGAAATTGAGCAATTAAATTTAATTAAAAATACAATAGCTAAAAGTAATCTTACAACAGAAGGTTTATTAACCGCAAATAAAGGGGTTAAAATACATACAAATGCCGGAACTGTAAGTCCATCTTCTTCTACTAACATTAAAGGTCTAGAATTATGTAATAATATAGGCACAAATTGCTGGAATCTATTTGTAGATGCTACTGGAGATTTAAAAGCTGTAAAACCAAATGACGTAACAAATAATACTTTAAGCTTTAGCGTATTAGCAACATTAGCGACAGCACCGGCAGCATCAGGATCGGCACCAGCAACATCAGGATCGGCAACATTAACGACTACGCGCACAATCTAAATAGATATACCTAGATATACCTATAATTAAAATAATTAAAATAATTAAAATAATTAAAATAATTAAAATAATTAAATAATATAGAGATTATAATATATATAATGAAAATGAAGGATTTATTATTATTGTTATTAACTATAATATTTGTTATTTTAAGCATATTCTATATTGTAAGTGTTTGTAATTATGATATAAAGGAACTTTTTATAGATAACTTTTCTGCCATTGGTAATAAATGCGAACTTGATAGTGTTTTGGAGCAAGGCGGCAATCTTAAAAGTGATGCTAAATATACAAGCGAAATATTAAGAGCTGGTAATGTAATTCAAGATTATCATACAGCTTATAGATGCGGTAGTGAAACTTATAAGAGTATATATTTAAGAGAATATATTGATGTAAAAAATAGAGATTTATTGCTCGCGTATAGTTGCATTAAAATTAAACCTAGTACGTTAATAACTTTTGAAACTATTAATTCTTACAAAATAATGCTTACCGATACAAACGTTTCCTATGTTGAATATTCTAATATTGTAGAATTGACAAATAAAATTGACTCAAGAATTAAAACTATTATAAGTGATGTGAGTTTACTCAATCCTAATATAAGATTTCTACATTTCCCTATATATGTGTTTATTTCGCAAGCTCCTTATTTAAAGAATAGTAGTGAAAATATTAAGGTTACAGATTCTAATAGAGGCGCAGACGGTACTAATTATGAATCCTGTTCTACCAACTATGCTTTTAAAAATAGCGAAGTATGTCCTGATAGTTTTAGAATGAAAGCTGAAGTTGCTATAATATTCTCAGGATTAACAAAAGAAGGAAGATTTATAACTGATATAAATATTGTTAATAATAATATTAACACTTTAAGAGCTCTCTTAGCAAGTGATGGTATTAGAAGCTCAAGTAAGCAATGTTTCCTAAATTGTGGCACTAAAGATTCTAAATACGCTTGTGGCTGCTTAACTATGGAAAATTCTTATACTGTAAATAATAAATCATATAATTCTGTATGCCTAACTAATAATTCAGATACAAGTATGACTATGGTATATTTTGTAAATCCTTATGCGATTAGTTATTCTGATAGCAAATATGCTAATAAACCGCCAAATCTAAATGAGTTCAGATGGTATAGCCTTCAAACTTAGATACATAACTAGTTTAATCGTCATCGTCATTAATAAACATTATTCTTTCTACAGGAAGAAGCTTGAATCTTTCTACTTTTTCCCAAAAAGTATATATTTTTTCATTAATAGCTTCCCATTCGTTTTTATTAAATAAAACACGCTGTGTATTTATTTTTTCAAGTTTCCAATAAGTAAGTTTATCAAGCTTATAATTAGAGTTTTCTGGATTCTGATTAAATATATCTATTTTATTATGAATATCCTTAATATTTTCTGATGCCGTCTTAATGTTACTGCTGCCTTCGCTGCCTTCGCTGTATAAATATATATATCCGTCATTTACATTATCTGATTTATATTCCGCAATTACACCGTGTTTGATATTGACGTCTTTATTATTTTCAAATTCATCAATATATTCATTTTCTTCTAATGATAAAAATGTACATTCTACGTAATCACATTCATTCAAATTACAAACAGCCAATTGTCCTTGCATTTGCATTAAATATTTTTCAGGTATATATCCGTCAACTATTTTACGACTATACGGACATTTAATTTCTATCATAATTCCAAGTTCATTAATTCCGTCCGGGGAAGCCCCAAAATGTTCATTTTGCGAATCGCAAATAAGCCCAAACTCATATATATTAACATTACCATTAATTTCAGAATATATACGCGATGCCATCGGTTCAAACATTGTCCCCCATTTTAATGCCTTAATAGAATTATAATTAATATTGTCCTTCTTAATTTTTGCCTTCTTTTTAGCAATTTCATCGCTAACCTTTTTATCACTAATAGCATCACACAAATCGCTCGCTGTCAAACGATTCTCGCGCGCATCAAACCATTCCTTTGTTCGTTGTTTTATAATAGGCTGTTTTACAAGTTCTTTAAGCTCCTTTCTATATTTATTAATTTCACATATTCTATATTTAATAGCTTTCTTATCAATATTCATAGTGTCCTTGTATTTTTTATAAATATACTCTATTTTATTAACATCCTTTATGTTATTATTAATAAAATATATCATCTCTTTGTCAATGACATTATTAACTTGATTTATATCAGTCATATTAATATATGATGATATATATTTATATAGTTTATTAGAATTACAAAGCATTTTGAACTTCTTCTTCGCACTTTTTTTTATATTGCTTAGACTCTTTATATTTTTTGTCAATTGCCGCATTAATTTTATTATACAACTTCTTATCCATAAAATTAATTTCATTAGGATTTGCTATCATTTTTTTATTGTTTGATTTTAACTCATATAATTCATTAATTTCCGCAATTTTCTTATTAAGTATAACATCAAATGATGAAGCAGTATCCAAAGTAAGTCCTGAAATATCTATGTCATTGGCAAGTACTGTGTTGATATCCTCATCCTCAGCAAGCTCTATATCATTCATAGTATTGTTAGCAGCATCATTTATAGACATTAATAACGCTTAGAAGTTTATAATATATTAATATACAAAATCATTTTTTATATGATTTTCATTTTGCGACTGTCATAAGCCCAGTGAAGAAGTGTCTGTCTTAATCGCGGATATATTTTCTCATTATTGCTTCTCAATTCATTTACTTTGTTTTGTAATTGATTCTTAAATCTACCCTTGGGTCCTGCTGACTTCTTCCATCGGTTTATTTGGCGTGTATCATCTTCTGTTCTGCGTCCATTATAAAAATTACAATACCATTCTATCCATCCATAAGGATCTATGTCTTCTCTTATCCAATTCTTTTCCATCCAATATTCATAACTTGTTCCAACCTCTACTTTATAATAATTTACACTTTTGTCATATTCTTGATTTATTATTAAATTGTCTGGAATATCTTTGAGAAACTTAAAATGCTTATGATGATTTTGATATATCTTTTTAGTTTTTGGAGATTTTATTTTTCTAAAATACGAACCACCCATAATACCCAGTTTAAACATCTCCTTCGGTGTAATATTAGGCCTAAACTCTGGATGATCCTTAAAATATATGCTCATTCTCTACTATATACTACTCATTTAAACCTTTAAAAATTTTCATAATATTGAAAATCTTACAATAAAATATTCTACGTGATTCCATCTGTAAGATGGGATAACTAGTAATAGCATCATCTTTCTTGCTATCAGCATCATACTTATAAGCATCAAAAATAACTGCCTCATACTTAGAATAATCATCTCTATCCATAACGCTTTCTCTACTGCACTTAATTCCTTTCATTTTAACTATATATATAATCAAATATTTATATACAAAGCAAAAATTGTATAGCAAATATTGAATTATAAAAATTGATTCAAATTATATTCTGTTTATAAGCGATTAAACATAGTCTAATTTTACATACAAGATGAGTGATCTTTTACAAACCACGAGTGAAATTGATAAACAGCATATAATAACATTATTTAATACCCGTGTTAAAGGTATTGAAATATGTTTAGAAGGACAAAATATAAACCATTGTGGAAAAGAGGGACATTGGTTAGAAACAAAAATGGGTATAAAGCATAACGCAAAAAATGAACCTGACATTAATGGTTATGAAATGAAAAAATCTTCAAGTAAAATCACACTTGGTGATTTTAGTGCAAGTGAATATGCGTTTTCAGGAAAAAATAAAAGAAACAGCATTACACCAACCGAAAAGAAAAATGAGACAAACTTATTTATTTCTGTATAGTCTAAAACTATGTTTCAGATAATTTGTTAGATGTTCCTTTGTTATTTTATTTTTTATTATTTCTTTAATGACTGATTGTATGTCATCATAAGTATTTGGACTTTCCTTTTTGATATAGTGTTTTAACTGACTAAAGAACTCTTCTATAGCATTTGTTTCTGGATGATATGGAACACTATAAAGTAAATGATTATCACTTTCTTGTATGGTTTGTCTTACTATTTTTGATTTATGTATAACAGCATTATCCATTATTATAAGATAGTCTTTATATTTGCCTTTTATCACTTCATTATAAAAGTCTATAATATTTTGAGTTTTTACACCACCTTTTAAGTCTTTATACATAACATATCCTATTACTTTATTAGCACTTATAGCACATAACATATTGTACCTTTTGAAAGGATATTTATTAGTCTTGTAAATTGCTCTTGTACCTGTCTTACTTCTACCATAAGATGAAGTCATATTCAGATATATAGATGTTTCATCTATAGAAATAGTCTTATCATATTTGTAATGAGAAAGTTGCTTATAAAAGTTTATTAAATCATCCTTCTCTTGACCTTCTTTCTTTTCAGGATAGTATTTATTCTTCAATCTCTTTCTTGTTATTTTGTTTTGATGTAAAATATTGTATATAGTATGATCTGATAATTTGATACTGAAATGTTTATCAACAAGTTTAGAAAGTTCCCATAATGTAATAGTTGGATGAAGTCTAACATTTTGTTTCACAAATAATGTTATTTCAGGAGTTATTTTAAGGTCTTTATTATTTCTTTGTTTTCTTTCAATCTTACCTTCTTTTTGAAATCTTATTTTCCATTTTGATAAGGATTGATATTTACATTTGAATATTTTCTTACAAACATAACGCATAGGTTTATTGTTTTCTAAATAATACTTGACTGCTGTAAGCTTGTAATCATCAGAATGTTGTTTCATTTCTTACTCTAATAAAGCATTTAAAACTTGATTGAATATATTATATAACATTATGAGTAATAATATCAATTTAGATATATCAGTACTGATAGCAGAAAATGAAAGATTAAAAAAAGAAATTATTGAATTAAGGGAACATTTAAAGAAATATACTTTTGGTGATAATCATAAAAGATATTATGAAAAGAATAAGGAAAAGGTAAAAGAAGGTGGTGCTAAATATCTACAAAAATTAAAAGAAGAAAATCCAGAGAAGTTGAGAGAATATTGGAGACGTGCATATCAAAACAGAAAACTTAAGATAGTGTCAGAACAAATTACAAACTATACAAACAAATAAACCCAATTATTTACTCTTTTTAGCAATAAACATAGTTTCATCATCATAGTGATAAACACATTTACAATCTGCTAATGCTAAATTATTATATACTTGATGAAATACAGGTTTATCCATATATTTATTTAGAATGTTTTTAACAGTGATATCTATCTTATCAATATTTTGTCGTATTTGATATCCTTCTATTTCATTAAAGTATCCTTTACCATAATTGATTGTTATTTCACTCCCAGATTGTATGTCTTCATTTGCTAAAATAGCTACGAAACATAATTGTTTTCTTTTATCTTTCATATAATCTATATTTTCAATACACATACAAGTATTAGGAAATTTATTATGATTAAATTTGGAAACATAGACACCAATAGCATAATATTCTTCTCCACTATTAACTTTGATACTAAACATATTTTTTTGAACTTTTTCAGTTGCCAATTTTTCAACCTCTTTTTCTGTTCTTGAACCTTTTGCTCTATCTTCATATGCATATGTTCTTGGTCTTGGATATAGATTGTCAAATAATTCTTTATTATGTTTAACATAACTAATTATTTTACTTGAACTTTCGTTGCTTGCTAAATGCTCTATGAAAAGTATCTCACCTATTTTGATATCTTGTGATGCCACAACTTTATGATTTTCATTATCAGTTGTATCAAAATGTATTTTTCTATTTTTGAATATAAGATTGGTATAATAAACCATATTCATATAAGTTTGTTGAGTATTTATAAATCAACATCTGATAATCATTTTTTATATTTTATATGATTGAAAAATATATAAGAATTATATACTATAATTTACACAGAACTATGAAGAAAGCGCCTGATAAATATAGGTGTATTAAAGTCCCATTACACTCTATTTTGCATAAGGATGATAATGCTATCAACATTTTCAATACTATTCAAGATGCTGTTTATAGAACTAATTACATAACTACTAAAACAAGTTTATTGTTAAGACTATGGTGTCTTGAAAAGTATCATAATAATATTGATATACCTATTATAGATGAAAACACAATTAAAATGTGTATGAAGTCTTTAATTTTACCTTCAAGTGGTCCTAAACCAAAGAATAATAATCTTTTATTGTTTAATGAGTTTAAGTCATTACATAATTTTGATTTGGAGAATGGTAAAAATTTATCATCTATATTGGACTATTATGCTATTACTATTCTTACATCAATAGAGAATAATATCAAATTACACTTCTTTGATTATGTGAATAGGTTTATAAACTCATACTTTAAACATATCAACAAAGATAACCTAAATGATAAGGAGTTTAAGAAGCACTTATTTAAAGAATTACATTCTGTCAAATTAGATATTATAAATGGTACATTGAAGTCAGATGAAAAATATCATAATTGGATAAATGAATATCGTTATAAAATTGTTCCACAAGAATATGATAAATCATATCATTATGATGTGAAATGTCATCCTCAAAAGTATATCAAACATATGATATTTATGAACTGTGAGTTAGAACAAATAGGAGGAAAAATGTATCAATTCTTTCCTTTACAAACTGCTATAACACCTAATCATATTCAAATTGACACTAAAGCAGTTATTGAACTTTTGGTAGATAAAGATAAGAAAAAGTATATTGATAATGTTCTTCTCTACAAAGAAATATTATGGGACAAATACTTTGCTATTAACCCTAAAATAAAGAATTATCAGTTTGATAGTACAGTTATAACAGATGGTTATTCTGCCGCTCTAAGGTTCATCCACAAAGACTATGTTGAAGGTGAGCTGTTGAAGAAAGAGAAGATGAAACAAGCAAGACAAAATGCTAAAAATAAAGATACTAATAAGACAATCAAATCTACTACAAAAACAAATGATAATGTAATATCATCTAAAGAAGAAGTTATAGACTTTCCTTACATAGATGAGGTTGATAAGAATGAATTAGAAGGAAAACATATTTTCATAGACCCAGGAAAGAGAACATTATTTACTATGATGAATGATGAAGGAAAATTCTTATCTTATACAAACAAACAGAGAGTATCAGAAACTAAAAGATTGGTATATCAAAAAAAACTTAAAAAGTATAAAGACTATTTAGGTATTACTGAAAAAGAAAATGAGTTATCTTCTTACAATTCTAAAAGTTGCAATTTAGATAATTATAAAGCATTTATTGATAATAAAATTAGCATAAATAAAGAATTGTATAAGTTGTATCAAGATAAGAAGTTCAGACAATATAAATGGTATGCTTTTATCAATAAAAAGAGGACTGAAGACAATATGTTAAACAAGATAGAAAATGCTTACGGTAAAGATAGTATTATCATAATAGGTGATTGGTGTATAGAAAAGCAAATGAAAAACTTTATTTCAACACCAAACATAGGACTAAAACGAAAATTGAAGGAAAGGTTCAAGGTCTATAACATAGATGAGTATAGAACATCTTGTCTAAATTATAAGACAGAAGAACCTTGTAATAATTTATACTTACCAGACAAGAAGAATAAAACACGAAAAATACATTCTATCCTAACATATAAAATGGAAAACAACAGGTTAGGATGTATCAATCGTGATAAGAATGGTTGTAAGAATATTCAAAAGGTATTTGAATACTATATGAAAAATAATGAAAGACCTGAAAACTATAGAAGAGGTCAAATATTACAAAAACTACAAACCGCTCTTGAGCTGTCAAATTGTAGTTAGCAACTTTAATGTTGTCATTTATACTGATTGAAAAGAAACTTGACTTAATTATTTTGTATAGTTTTGTCTCATTTTTCTTTTCGGTTGGTGTAATACTCTCAACAATTGGACTGATGAAATAAAATTAAGCAGGAGCGATTTTATTAAGACATTTGGAAATCCAAATCCAAGTAAGGAAAATAGATATTCGTGGTCTGGAAGTTGTGTTCCAACTTACAATAATTGGAACTCTAACGGACAGATATTAACAATAAATGAAAATAATGATATAATCATTTATTATTCATTTTCAAATGATACAAGAAGTGTAAAAATAGATTTTCCATTATTCTTACAAAACGATAATATTGTAATTGCTTTATGGAAATCATCAAAAATGAAACCACATATTGACAACAAATTTGATAAAAAGGGGTTCTTTATATGTAAAAAAATAGGAAATACATATGAAAAGATTTGTTTTGGTAAAGCATTTAACTTTGAGTATTTTATTGAATGTATCAAAAATAGAAAAGTTATATTTGATAGTGGAATGTATGATGGAAATATTCGTAATTATTCTCAATTTAGAGGATCATGTTTTTGGAATGAATTACACCAACCGAAAAGAAAAATGAGACAAGATTATTTATTTTTATATATCTTAAAACTATGTTTTAGTTAATTTGTTAAATGTTCTCGCTTTATTTTTGTAGTTATTATATCTTTTATTACTCTTTCTATATCTTCGTATGTATTTGGACTTTCTTTTTTGATATAATGTTTTAATTGACTAAAAAATTCTTCTATAGCATTTGTTTCTGGATGATATGGTACGCTATATAATAAATTATTATTACTTTCTTCTATTATTTGTCTTATTATTTTTGACCTATGTATAACAGCATTATCCATAATAATTAAATAATTTTTATATTTATCTTTAATACTGTTATTATAAAACTCTATTATATTAGTTGTTTTTAACCCACATTTTAAGTCTTTATATAATACATAATGAACTATTTTATTAGCAGTAATAGCAAATAATAAGTTATATCTTTTATAAGGATACTTATAAGTTTTATCTATTACTCTTGTTCCGCTTTTACTTCTACCATAAGATGGTTTCATATTTAGATAAATAGAAGTTTCATCTAAACATATTGTTTTGTCATAACTAAACCCCTTTAATTTATTATAAAAAACTTCTAAATCTTTTTTTTCTTGTCCTTCTTTCTTTTCAGGATAGTATTTACTTCTTAATTTCTTTCTTGTAATTTTATTTGATTGTAGTATATTATATATTGAATGGTCTGATAATTTTACCTTATATTTATCATTTATCAATTTAGAAAATTCCCATAATGTGGTTGTAGGATATAATTTAACATAATTTTTAATAAATGTTATTATTTCTGGTGTTATTTTTAAAGGTTTATTTTCTCTTATCTTTCTATCAATATTACCATCCTTATTATATTTTATTTTCCATTTAGATAAAGATTGATATTTACAATTAAATATTTTATTACATACATCTCTCATCGTTTTATTATGTGTTAAATAATATTTTACAGCGGTTAATTTATAATCTTTGCTATGTTGTTCTATCATTCTCTTACTATATAAATGTACTTAAAATTAAATCACATAATAATATATAACATTATGGATATTACTAATCTGGTAGAAGAAAATGAAAAACTTAAAACAGAAATAATAGAGTTAAAAGAACAATTAAAAAAATATACTTATGGTAATACTCACAGAAGATATTACGAAAAAAATAAAGAGAAAGTGAAAGAAGGTGGTGCAAATTATCTAAAAAAATTAAAAGAAGAGAATCCCGAGAAATTAAAAGAATATAGGAGAACCGCTTATCTAAATAAGAAGAATAAATTGAAAGAAGTGATGTTATAAATAATAAAAATTGATATATGTTTGAATGTTTGATATATAATTATATATAAAATAATGTCAAATAATAAAGGTATTCCAACTATAGGAGTAAGAGGTATTCAATTTAGAAGTAGAATTGAAGCACAATGGGCTTATATCTTTGAAAAGTTAGAATGGAATTGGGAATATGAACCTATAGATTTGGAAGGTTATATTCCAGACTTTATTATCAAGTTTGATGGTGATGATGGTGATAAGGAGGATATTCTTATAGAAATAAAAGGAGATATGAATATATGGAAAGAAGAAGTATACAAAGAGCATAAAGAAAAAATAATTAAATCAGGATGGAAAGGTAAATTTGGTATATTAGGAAGTACATATAAAATTAGTGAAAATTGGGAATATGGCAATTGTCCTATTATTGGAAAAGTATGTTATCAATATGATAAAGATGATGATAGTAAATGGATTGCTGATGATTTAATCATCAGGAAAGAAGGAGATAGGCGAAAAGACCGTTATTACTTAAAAGATGGATGGTTTTTGGGAGGTGATACACTAGCGTATGATATATGTGGCGGATGTTGGAAAGATACAATAGAAACAAAAACAGATTTTGAAAAGATATGGGTAGAAGCAAAAAATAATGTTCAATGGAAAGGAGAACAAAATAAAAGTAATTTTACACCAAAAAGAAGTAGTAAATATTTTAGAGAAACTCTTAAAACAATTGATAAAATAATGGATAAGAGTTTCTAAATCTTAAAACAATAAAAGATATACTAATTACATGAACTTATAAATCAAGATGATAAAAAAAGAATTATGAGGTGTTATGAAAAAGTGAAAATGCACTATGAAATGTATAATGAATTACCAATATGGGGAAATATAGACATATTTATTGATAATAAAGCATATATATATACAAAGTTCATTATGATAAATCAATAGAATATTTACATACAAATTCGATAGAATATTTACAAACGAATGATATGAATAAGTATAAAAAATTAACACTTGGTGTTCCACAAGAACCTGTTGAAATGAATGAAAATGATTTTATTGATATGTAAAAACATTTTCAAAAAACTATATAAGGATAAGCACATATATACTATATAGTATTATACAATATGAAAAAGCCTCCTGATAAGTATAAATGTATTAAATTACCTATTACTTCCGTTCTAAATAAAAATGAAGAAAGTCAAAAAATATTTAATACCATTCAAGATGCAGTTTATAGAACGAATTATATTACAACAAAAACAAGTTTGTTATTGAGATTATGGTGTTTAGATAAATATCATAATGGTATTGATATTCCTTTAATTGATGAAAATACTATTAAAATGTCTATTAAATCAATTCTATTACCATCTCGTGGTCCTAAACCTAAAAATAATAATCTTTTACTATTAAATGAATTTAAAAACTTACACAATTTAACATTAGAAGATGGTAATAATTTATCTTCTATTTTAGATTATTATGCTATTACTATTCTTACTTCGATTGAAACTAATATTAAAATGCATTTTTTTGATTATGTAAATCGTTTTATAAATTCATATTTTAAGGTTTTTTATAAAAATGAAATTTCTAATAAAGAGTTTAAAAAGCAGTTATTTAAAGATTTATATGTTGTTAAAAATGATATATTAAATGGCTCTTTAAAATCTAATATTAAGTTCCATAACTGGATAAATGAATATCGTTATAAGATAGTTCCAGAAGAGTTTGAAGTTAGTTATTATTATGATGTTAAAGCAACACCTCAAAAGTATCTTAAATACATGATTTTTATGAATATTGAATTAGAAAAAATAGAAGGTAAAATGTATCAATTCTTTCCATTACAATCATCTATAATTCCTAATCATATTCAAATTGATACTAAATCAGTAATTGAACTTTTGGTTGAAAAAGAGAAAAAACAATATTTAGATAATATTGAATTAAATAAAGAGTTTTTATGGGATAAATTCTTTAATATAACTCAAAAAATAAAAGATTATAAGTTTGATAATACTATTATTACAGATGGATATGCTACTTCTTTAAGATATATTCATAAAGATTATATTGAAGGTGAAAAAATCAAAAAGAAAAAGATGAAAAAAGGACGAAAAGATGCTCGAGAAATGACAAAAGAAGATAAGGAAAAAAAGAAACTCGCTCAAAAGAAATTACAAGATGAAAAGAAAGAACTAAATAAATTAAAACCAAAAGAAAAATCTAAAAAGGTTGAAAAAATACAAGAGTTTTCTTATATTGATGATGTTGAAAAAGAAGAATTAGAAGGAAATCATATTTTTATTGACCCTGGTAAAAGAAGTTTATTTACTATGATGAATGATGATGGTAAGTTTTACTCTTATACTAATAAGCAAAGAGTAAATGAAACAAAAAGATTAAAATATCAAAACATTCTAAAAAAATATAGAGATGAATTAAATATTACATCAAAAGAAAATGAATTATCATCATACAATTCTAAAAGTTGTAATATTATCAATTTTAATAATTTTATAACTAAAAAAATAAGTACTAATGAAGTATTATATAAACTTTATCAAAATAATAAGTTTAGACAATATAAATGGTATGCTTTTATAAATAAAAAACGAACAGAAGATAATATGCTTAATAAAATTGAAAATACTTATACGAAAGATAGTATAATTATAATTGGTGATTGGAGTATTGGTAAGCAAATGAAAAACTTTATTTCAACACCTAATTTATCACTAAAAAGAAAATTACAAGAGCGTTTTAGGGTTTATGATATAGATGAATATAGGACTTCGTGTTTAAATTACAAGACAGAAGAATTATGTAATAATTTATATTTACCTGATAAGAAAAATAAAGAACGAAAGATGCATTCTATCCTAACATATAAAATGGAAAATAAACGGAATGGTTGTATTAATCGTGATAAAAATGGTTGTAAAAATATTCAAAAAGTATTTAATCATTATATAGAATATGATGAACGACCAGAAAGATATAGGAGGGGTGTTGATTTACAAAAACTACAAACCGTTTTAACAGAACCGTCAAATTGTAGTTAGTCGCTTAAATGCGATCATTTACATTGATAGAAAAGATGAATAACAGAATTATTATATTTTTATAATAGTATTGTCTCATTTTTCTTTTCGGTCGGTGTAATCACTGAAGAGTATTAATTATATATTTACCAAGATAATAGGCAAACTTACAAGCAACCGCATTACCTATTTGCATAATAATATCTTTATTTGAACCATCTATAATGTAATTATCAGGGAAACTTTGTATTCTTTTTAGTTCTGTAATTGTCAATCTTCTAATATCTTTTTCGTTATATTTAACCAACGCATCATAACCATCTTTCCAATATCTCGCAGGAATTGTATATGATGGTTTGTCAAAGTCTAACATTTGTGCTCCAAACCCAAAACCTTTTTCTTTGTTTACACTTTTTTTATTTTCTATTCCTGCTAATGCTTTTTCACTCAAATAGTATTTTTTATCAACCTCTTCTTTTGGAATTAATATGTTTTTAACTGGTATTCTGTCTTGGACTGATTTTATAATGGGTTCTGGTTCTTTTGGTAAAATATTTAGGTCTTTTCTAATCCCTATAATTATAGTGCGTCTTCTATTTTGTGGAACTTCAAAATCACTTGCGTATAATTTATTAATTATGCAATTATAATTTCTATTTAATTGTTCCATTATAATGTCAATAACATTTTCACCATTTGCTGTTTTTTTTGAAAGCATCCCTATTACATTTTCCATAATAAATGCTTTGGGTTTGAAATAATCTAGATATTTCACATATTCCATAAATAGAGCATTTCTTGGATCATTTTTATCCCTTTTTCCAGCAATACTAAAACTTTGACATGGTGGTCCTCCAACCAAAATATCTACATTTTTATTTTCTTTATTGTATAATTCATTAAACTTTTCAGGGGGCATCTGCGTTAAGTCAGCACAATATGCTTTGTGATGATAATTTTTATTATAACTTTCAACTGCTTTGTCCCAAATATCTATTCCGGCAATTACATTCAATCCAGCATCAGTTAAACCTTTTGACATACCACCGCAACCACAAAATAGGTCAATTACATTTAATGTTTTTGTATCAACCTCAATAATTTGCGTATTTTCTGGTGCTATTTCTTCATTTGATAAAATTATTTTAGGTTCTTCAACAACTTTGTTTTTACTGTTAATTAGTTCTATTAATTGTGATTTATTTTTTGAACTGCACTTTGTAATACCCAATTCTTTACACTTTTCCAATAACTCTAATTTACTCATTTTTGATATATCCATTTGTTCGGTGATGTTAATTGTAATATTGTTTTCTGTATTATTTGAAATCAATTTTTTGTTTAATTCAATAAATTTTTCTTCAACCGCCTTGTCTATTAATGCTTTTATCTTATCAGTTTGCATTTCGCAAGGGTTTTTACGAGTTAAGTGTTTATCGTAGTGTGATTTTTGAGAAAAGGTCTTGGTACATTTTTCGCAACTATATTTACCCATTTTAGTTATATAGTATATTAATATTTTATTTTTATATTGTTTAACTAAAAATAACTAAAATAGTTTTTCCTAAATAATATCCCGGGCATAAATGTATATTATTTAATAATTAAAAATCGGCGTTTGAAATGTAAAAAGGTGTAAGAAATTACAAAAAAAGTTGAGAGATATACTCAAATTAGAAATGAAAAATTAGAATATTCCTATGTCTAAGGATACAGAAGCCAGCATATATTTTTGATTATGTTTAAAAATATTTTACATTTTTTAACTTCTTGTTTATTATATTAATATTTTTATCAGATAAAAATATATCACTAATAGATTTTTTAGACAACTCTTTTATTAAATCTTTAAAATATACATCATTTACTTTTGATACTTCTGAATATTTTCTTTGCTGTTCTTTAGATAATTCTATAAACTCCTTATTGCGCTGATGTATATTTCCGTGCTTGTTATAAATTGGTATGCTTGTATTATATAAATATTCAAGCACTAACCTATTATTAAATAGTTCAGGATTTACATTGTATTTTTTTATTAGTACTTCTGGAATATCATGATAATATCTGTATTCATATTTAGGACATACTAATTGTCTATTTTCATATTCAAAAGTATTCGAAGGTATATCATCTATAAATATGAAACGGTTATGAATTATATAATCAACCATTTTTTCACTTTTCATAATAGGATATTTTTTAACTAATTTTTTAACTATAAAAGGTAAGATATTTACCAAGGATTTCTTTGTTGAGCCATTAATAATCATCGAGTTTTCTCTCGTAAAATAAGGTTTATTTATTTTGAAGTTTATTGACTTTGCTACATTAGTTGCTAAAAATGAATGTGTATAATTATAAGTACTATTTGTATAAAAGAATACCTCTACATTTTTAAACTTCTTATTGCAAAAATGTAAAAACTCATTTATATAAGGCCTCAATAAGCCATCTTTCAACTCTTTCTGCATATCAATACTATTAACATTAACGCATTTATCGTGTTTATTTTTTTTACACAAATTATATATAAACTCTAACACTTCGCGCTCCTTACTTAATTGATTTACAGTTCCTATAATTGTATTGTCAATATCCAAAACTATTATAAAAGGAAATTTTGACATTTTATAAACCCTTCTAAATAATGCACCAGTTATTTTTTTTATATTGAAAAAGATTTTCCACATCCGCACTTAGATTTCTTGCTATCGTCAGCATTCTTGAATACAAACTTCTCATCATATTGCTGTTTCTCATAATCTACTATTGTGTCTGCTAAAAGTATCTCAGAGCGAGGCTCAATTAAAACAGATATATTATCATTTGCCAAAATTATAGTTTTATTATCCCTATTCTTTGTAAATACTAACCCATCTTCTTCAATCTTAGTAATATTATATATATATCCATTACAACCACCACTCTTAGCAGATAGCAAAAATCTGCTTTTATTTCCATTCGCAATACTAAACAGTTTTTCCCAAGCCCTTTTTGTAATACTAATATTCATAATCTATAATCTATAATATATCTATAATATATCTATTATATATTAACAGTTCTTATATTTACATTAGATTTTGCTATATCTATATATTGATAACTACTATTTCCAAATGCCCGCGATATCCCCGTATCTGTATAAAATAATATATTATTAACAAACTTGATTTCATCTACTACATTATGACCGATAAACATATAATTACATCCTAAACTTCTCAGCATTATATCCATATCCTCGGGATTATCAAGATTCCTTGTCCATAATATACCATCGTCGCTTAATATAATTCTGCTAAATATATCACTATCTTCTGTCCCACTAATATTATTTGTAAGCGCAAAATTTCTCCATAGCTTATTAATATATCTAATGTCCTTCTTATAGATGTTTAAAATTAACAAATGCGATATCTTCAAGCCAGCGTGACAAAAAAACATATTACCTATTTTTACAACTACAGGCCTATTACATAATATGCTTGATATCTGCCCTCCTGGTTTGAAAAGTTCCCTTCTTCTCTTATCATTATTACCAATGCTATTATTAGATACATAACTATAATTACCAAGAGTATTCATAAACTCATGGTTTCCTATTATAGATATTAATCTTCCGCCCTTTGCGATTGCCAATTTATCTAATATATTTGTAAAGGTAATCATTTCAATATCCTCAATTACTTCCCATTCAACATCCGTATTTCTATTTAGACTATCTATCTGATCCCCCATTTGTATAACAATAGTATTCTTAGGTTCAGCAATCCACTCAATATTTTCATTTATTATTTTGGCATCTATCAATATATTTTTGAATCTTTTAATATCACCATGAATATCCCCGATTACAACTAATCTTTCAGGCTGCGGATATTCATAAACAATATCATCTGATACATTATCTCCGTCAGATCCTTCGAGTCCCGCAAAATGTCCCTTATTGCTACTACTGCTATCACTGCTATTTTTTCTATCCATATTTATAATAATATAATAATAATAGTAATAATTTATATATATATAAAAAGATTATTAATATTATTATATATAATGGCTAAAAATATAAACATATATATAATATCTACAGAAGAACTGAAAAATAGAATTAATAATATCAATAATGTTGTTTCTATCTTGAAAAACCTATGTGCTAAAAACAATATAAAAGTTTTTATTAATCTTATAAGCGAACCTTCGTCGGCAACTGTTGATAAAAACATAGGTTTTTTTAATACAAGAGTTGATTATAGCCCTTTCAAAGATAATAGCGAATATAACGAGTATATCACGATGCTTAACTCTTGTCAAATTTCTAATTACGAAAAGCATAGAGAATTATACAAGATAATAAAAGATAAAAGCGAAGAAGATCTTCATATGATTATTGAAGATGATATGTTAATTAGTAATAGTTATATAAATAATATCAATGATATGTTAAACGATTTGACTAACAAAGATAATTGCGATATATGGGATATCCTATTCTTATCTTTGAATACAGTAAATAATGGCGAAAATTTTGTTAATTTCCGCACAGTTTATAATAAACTAATAACTAAATGCTGTTATTTTATTAAACCTAAAATATGTAATAAGATGTATGAAGAAAGCTCTACATTTAAATTACAAATAAAGTATTTCATTTCTAAATACATAGAGGATAACAAAGACCTAAATGTATATTTTTATAATAAAAATACATTAATAGAAGGGACTAAAATAGGAATTTATCCTTCATCCGTTAATTCAGTAAATTACTTGTATTTTAATAACGAATATTTAGGGCTTCTCAAAATATATAATAAGGATTCAATAACTGACAATGATATAAAAGAAGCTTGTGAGCTATATAAAATAGTTGAAAATATAAACTCTTCCGATATCATAAATGTTATGGGAATGATATATAATAAACAAAAAAATTATAAAGAGGCTAAAAAATATTTCATACAAGCATTAGAAGTTCATAAAAAAAATTATGGATATCTACAAAAAAATAGTAATATTTTAAACAATTGTATAACTATATTTCAACACGAACAAGATATGCTTGAAGAATGTTTAAAAGCTAAACCAAAATATTAAATATTTCTAAATACATTATTTAATTAAGCAGGAGTTTGTGATTCTAAAGTAGCTACTTTAGATTCTAATGAAGATACTTTGGATATTAGAGAATCAAGTTTGCTGTTTAATTTGTCCATCTGTGTGTTAAGTTTCTCCATCTTTTCTACTTTGGTATTTAAAGAAGCAAAATCAGTTGCCGAGACATATGATGAAAGGATAGTAGGAACTTCTGCAACTTTGGCAGATAATTCACCATCAGCTACTTGAAGTGCACTTACCTTTTCAGACAACTCGTTAAATTCTCTCATTTGAGTCAAATCTATCACCTTCTCATCCGGAACATTAGCCATATCGCCGGAGCCAGAGACGCCAGTAGAGACGTCAGTAGAGACTTGAGAATTTTTGACATCGTTAATGAGAGCTTCTAAATATTGTATTTTGGAATATAAACCAACAACTGACATATTATAATATACTATTATACTATAATATTTTATTTTTACAAATTTAATTTTATTAAAAAAATGATTATATTATTTAAATATAAGAAGAGATTAAATATATAAGATGATTATACCGATTAGATGCTTTACCTGTGGAAGAGTAATGGCAGATATCGCGGACTTCTATGAATCTGAAAAAGAAAAACTCAAAGATGCGACCGATAAAGCTGATAAAAAAGAAGTAGATAAAATATATAAAAATTTTGAAAAGATTCACACAGGAGAAATTTTGAATAAACTCGGTTTGAAACGTTATTGTTGTAGAAGAAACTTGATTGCCAATATAGATATGATGGATGTTATATAATTTGCTTAAAATATCTTATATACTGATAAAGAAGGTATAAAAACTATGGAAAAGGCAAACAATAAACCCAAAATAAAACAAGATGAAAAAGAGAATATTTATAACAATCTTGAAAAATACATAGAATCAAACATAGAGAAAAAATTGAATAGCCTTATGGAAACATTACCTGAAAAATTACCAAAAGAACCGATAGTTTCAGGATATCATAATTTGACAATACTACAGCTTTATAAAAACACTCTTAATACGCTAATAGATATAATAAATGATATTACCGAAGCTTACAGCAAATACGATTATTTAGATACTAATAACTATATCTATATAATTATAGGCATATTAATGAAGGAAGACAGAAAATTGTATGTAGGTATCATATTCGTATTTTTATCTTTTATCATCTATTTTATAGATGGCGCTTCTGTATAATAAAATTATAATTAATGTTTAAAAAGAAGGTTAGAAATTATTAAATAATGGATATTATTAATAATTATTATACAGCTACTATTTTATTGGCTCTAATATTTTTTATAATAAGTAAATATAATACATCAGTCCTATTGTCTATTATAATTATTATTATAATATATTATTATATTGATAGTAATATTAAGAAAAATCTTAGCGAAAGAAATAGTGCTGAAATCAAGATAATTGATAAAATAGACAAAGACATCGACGAGATTAAAGAGATGAATACTAACAACTTTTATATTAACATAAATAGTGGAAATATTAAGTTTTTAGTTAAAAATAAAGAGTTCATTGATATCATTAAAAATCTCAGATTTATTAAGAAATTTGATAAGACACGCTATAATAATTTAATAATCTTAATGAATAAATTAATGAAAATATATATATACATATTATCCGATAGATATGACGCATATATTTATATCCCAATATTTAATGATATTAAAAATGATATTTTTGAAATATTATATTCACTTGTATTTGTAGTTCCTGAGAGATTTAAACATATCTACGGTTTTAATCCTACGGAAGAGATTGAAAAATCACTTAATGATTATAGAATTAAGGTCGCCAATATGCTAATAGTTCTAGATAATTATGGAAAATTGGGAAAAGATAAAAAATATTTAGATATACACAAATATTCTCCTTATGAAAAAAATAAAGAACTCTATCTTCCTTAAGAACAAAGTAATATATAGGTGGTATCTATATATCCTGTAATTGATTGTTAAAATTGACGGGTTCAAAAGCTTTGTATTCGAATGACAGATTTGATACATTCATTATATTTTCCATAAAAGAACCATAACCGCCCTTCATTTTCTTACCCTTCTTTTTTTCGAAGTTTTTGTATTTTGCATACAAAACAGGAATAATTATAACAATCTCCTTATAAAAAACATTGAGCTTTTTCTTACCCTTATTACAGGTAAAACACCCCCCTTTCATACAACTATTGCAAACTTTATTTACACTTTTAGCCATTTTTTTACAACCTCCTCTACTATTAATATATAAATAATCTATAGGTTCAGTATTATCTATTCCAAAAGTGCTTGATTTATCTTGTAATACCTCGGAATTAACACGGTTAGACAAATTATTTGCTAATTCATCACACGCTCTACTGGATATCAATTTATTTACATCGGCATTTATATCAATATTTTTTAATGGAATGACAGCGGATAATAAATATTTACAAGGTGTTATAGCCTTGAGTAAATCATTACAATTACCCCCCTTCTTTTTTAACCTTATCATTATTTATATATAAATATTATATATATTAATTATTTAATAATATAAAAAATATATAATATGATTGTTGAATATAGCATTGATAACATTAAAGAAATATATGACAATAATTTATATAACGAAGATATTGAATTAATTGAGACCCTTATTAATGATAAAATAGATGATTATTATATAAACAGCCAAATTATTCATATATTTCCTATTACATTCTCTATATCCATAACACTACTATTAGCGACTTATTTACTCATACGATAAAATATTCTATTCTTTTTTTAATTTATTTTTATTAAGAAGTATATACATAATTATATAATGTCTGATAGTATTACTCCATTTGGTACTACTCGTTCGGTTTTCTCGTTGGCAACCAATGATTTGGAAATAAATGGAGATATTATAGCCAGTAAGTTCGTAGGATCAGGAGATAAACTTACGAATATTACCATAAAAAGTATAAACGAAAGTACATTCAATAATAACTATGTACTCGATCAAACATTAGGAGGAACGGGAAATAGCATATTTATAGATAAGGGAATATTGTTTAATAATGAAACTTTTAAAAAAATTGAAAGTACGCCAAATTTAATATGGGATAATGTAGAAAATACGCTATTTATAAATAACAAAGATATTATCAAAGATTATTCTAACTATATCTTTGAAACATCAAAAGTATTAACGAGCAATTTAAAGACAACTTCTAACAATGTCATATCTCAAATAATTAATCATATTGAAAATGATATTCGCATATATAATGTTAGCGGAATTCCAAAAACATCTACATCAAATTACGGACTCGTTAAAGTAGGTGAAGGACTTTTCGTAGATGATAATGGTGTCATAACAATTAAACCGCAAGATATCGTTATTCAAAGGCCTGATGTAGAACCCGAATTGACACCAAATAATATACCAGATACTAATTATGAAAGATTTATTTTTAAATATGATCCAGACCGCGGCACGACATTTGATAATAATGTAGATGGAACGAGAAATGCTGTTCTCCCATATTGGTTTAATTTTGATACTAAAAAAATAAACAATGGCTCTAATATACAAAGTACTGGGGCTTTCCAAACAAATGCTTTAACTATATATAATAATACAGATGTAGTGTTAAAAATAGCAGAGGAACAAAAATATGAATACACGCCACTTAATAATAACTATCTATATTTTAATGGTACAGAAAATTCATATGCCTATTTTGATAGTTCAATAGATTTTTATGATATTTTTAACAATGCTAAACCTATTGGAGGAGCTTCTGTTGGCATTACTTTTTCTTTTTGGTTTAAAATTGATGAAAAAGCTCCTATAAAAGGTTCTGTAATATTTTTGAGCAGTTCTACTAATTCATATTTATTAGAAATAGACATTATATTAGATAAGATTACCGACGAATACAATAAATTATCATTGAGAATATTCAATCTCAGCGAATTTAAACATATTATTAATACTAATATAGAGCTTTATAAATGGTATCATTTAGTATGGACTATTGGAGGAAATGGTATATGGAGCATACATTTAAATAATGTTAAGGAGACTAATATAATATATAATTCGCGAGCAGTTATTGAAGCAAGTAGTAGATATGTTTTTAAAAATATAGGACGTTCAAGAACTTCTCAAACATCTTTTAAGTTTTCATTATCAGATCTAAGAATATATAACAGAGTATTGACAGATACCGAGATTACCGAGTTATATTGTGCAAATATTTATACAGAATATAAATTGCTCTTTAATGATCCAAATTATACTAAATGTGATATTTTACTAATAGGCGGAGGAGGTGGAGGAACAAATGAAGGCGGTGGTGGTGCCGGAGAACTTGTATATATTGATAATGCCACTATGGATAAGAAAACCGTTATTGTTAAAGTTGGTCGCGGTGGAGCAGGAAAAGTAATTAAAAATATTAATGGTGTTGATGTAGTTGTTCAAGAAAACACAAAGGGAGTTAATACGGTTTTTGGATTATTAAATATAAATGGAGGTGGCTCTTATAATATCAATTTAGGAGCAGGTGGTAGCGGTTCAGGTAATGGCGGGATAAGTCAACTTACTACTAACTTTAATAACTTTATAACTGCCGCCAGTATGTATCACAAAGGAAACCCCGGATATATATTGAATGGTGCTGGTGGTGGTAGTCATACAGCTGGTGGTGAAATTAATGGCGGTAATGGGCTTAATGCTATTAAAGATGGAACAACCGATTTATTTAATTTTAGAACTATTTTTTCATTATCAAATGATAATAAAGAAGGCTATTATGATGCTATAAATGGCTCTAACTATTTTGCTGGCGGTGGCGCAACTATTATTGAAAATGCTTTAGGTGGAATTGGTGGTGGAGGCGGTGGAAGCTATACTTATAATGAAAACATTATATATAATGGCTTAGATAATACGGGTTCAGGTGGAGGTGGCTATTTTAATCACGGTTTTTCAGGCGGAAGCGGTGTAATTATTTTGAGATTTTTAAACAAAGAAATATTAAATACAGGTATTAAAAATGATATTATACAAACGTGTAATTATATCATATCTCTAAACAATTCTATTACAGCTAAAGTTAATAATTTAAATACTGATAATATAGCTGAATATACTAATAATAATAATAAATTTATCGTTAATAATGTATATAATAATGATTTATTAGTTAATGGAGCACTTACCGTCGCATCTGATTTATTAGTTTTGGGAAATACTACAACATTGCAAACTGACATATATACTACGGAAAAAATAGAGATTACTAACTATGATAGCGATACTGCTTTAAGGATTAATCAAATTGGTGGCAATATTGGTGATAAAAAAGAAGTGATGACAGTATTATATAATTTTAATAAGTTATTAACAGTAATAAATAATGGCTGTATAGGTATCGGAACTGTTCCACAAACAGATGCCAATTTATTGGAAGTTAAAGGTAATGTTAATATTATTACAAATAATGAAAATAATCACAAATATACCATAAATAATCGAGATATTATCGGTGAAACATCCAATTATATCTTAGCAGTTAGCAATTATCTTAATACAGACTATGACAGGATCTTTGATAATACCACGAATTACATCTTAGCCACTAGTAATGTCCTTATAACCGATTATGATACTAAGTTTGCCAATAC
>JACCDP011399266.1_pt1 | contig 54992 bp, 51 predicted proteins | sample 7445841 | NCBI WGS metagenome assembly JACCDP01 (sample SAMN15323441, study PRJNA562643) | freshwater metagenome | isolation source: river surface water | place: USA:Blue River Watershed | collected 2017-08-17 | reverse complement strand
CCCTCCGCCTCCCAATTATTCACACCGAACCACGCATTTTCGAGACGCCCATGATTGAACCCAGTAATATTGACCCGCGAATCCCCTATAATGCTGACATTATAGGGTTGATGGGTAATGAAATATCCGTCGGTCATAATGACCACCGACGATGGCTTTCCATACGCCTTCGCAATGGTCTGCTGGGCGTAGAGCTCCCGCTCCAGCCACTGCTGGTCCTTCAGGCGATAATACTCAAGGTCGGCGAGCTTGAACGGCTTCCCCGTGTTGTAATAGATTCCCTCCGCATTCCGCTCGTTGAAGTTCGGCATACTAATACCCAGAACATGGAAACCGCCGTAGTCCCGCGACAGCTTGTTCGCAATATGAACATTCTTCAGCCCCTCCGCCTGGACGAGCTCATACATGGCATTCAGATTATCCGTCAGCCCATACTCGAATCGACCCCCTGGCTTCTTCCCCGCGGCATGGACCTCCTCGTGCCCTGGAACCCACCACGCATTCTTATAGGTTCGTGAAACCCAACGGAAAAAATGCCCCGCCGCAGGGTCGCGCGGATGGACGATGTTCCCGCAAAGAGCAAGATACGGTGCCACCGGCCGAATAAGGTCCGACGCCGCCGCTCCGTCTTTAAGTGCCCGCGCTAGACCCGAGGCATATTGGATTCGCTTCACTGCCGAGGACATTTTATTATGAAAGAAAAGTGTGTCTAATAAAAATTATATGTTGTGGGTTTAGACCTACTTTGAAACGGTTGTCAAACCTAAAATACATACACTATAGGGAATTAAGTTTATGGAATTTACACACGGTCTATTCCCTATAATGGAAGATGAAGAGGAGCAGGTCAATGAACCGGTCAATGAAATTATCCTTACAAAACCGCACCTAAGGGCAGTAGTCCTAGATAACGATGAAACCACCGGCTCCTACGGCATTCTCTACTGTCTTCTGACCCATCTTCGCCCTCTCAATCTTACAGAAGAGGATGTTGCCTTTTTCTACAGCCGACTCGCCCACGCGCTCGACTCCTACCAACTCTTCCGCCCCCACCTCGGCTATTTTCTACAAAGCTTGGAATTACTTGGCGACGAATGCCTACTTGACGCTGTTATCATGTATACAAATCAGACTTGCGAGCTCACATCACGTAGTGATGATCGCAAGGTTTCTGACGAAACCGAACTTGCCTACCAGGCACCAGCCCAAGCCGAAGACACATTCTCCGTCCGTAATCTTCTCTATAGTGTTCCCCTCACGATTGCTTATTTGATGAACGAAGTCTACTACACAATTGCCTTCCATAAAATTCTGACCCGCCCCCCACTCCTGCGCGGCATTCAACATGCCGCTTGTCCAAAAAGTTTCAGCCGAATTCTCGACATGTATCCAGACTACCGCCGCTCCACGGAGAAAATCCTCTTTGTCGACGACAACGCCCGCCAAGAATTTATTACGGCATGTCCACGAACCGAAACATACCAACATTCCTATGTTCGAATCCGCCCCTATGTTCGCATCTTGACCGATGCCGAATTGGATACATTCTTGGTCACTGTCCTACATGGCATGTCAGTACCACCGGCCACCCTCCAGGCCATCAAGACCCAATACCGCGACCATGCCCCACTTTCACGCGTCGACGAGAATAATCTCACCGACGCCGAGCTAGAATCCCTGCGCCTCGCACTTATTGAGTTTTACGCTATATAGACCTCCACTCTTCATTCGCACTAAACAGTGTTATTTCATAACATTCTATTTATATTAATTAACATAAAATGTAAATTAATAAATCCTAATACTTCCAGACCTTCAGCACCGCAGTCGCCTCGCATCCAGGCCGCAGGGGCAGATTGACATACGCCCGCCGACCATACCGCACAAAGTCCGCCTTCCCAGACCACGCCTCTTCCCGCCGAATCCACGCATCCACCCGCTCCTTAATCGCAACATACCCAGGCTCCGTCTCCACAATCCCCAGGTCGAGCATCTTCCGCAGAAGAGCCACCCCCTCCTTTGCCCGCTCACCCACCGGCTTGATACTCGGTTTCGGCTCGACCTTTTTCTTCTGCGGCACAACCACAGGTTCGCCACTAATATCGGCCTCCATAATCAATTCCTATAGTGCTACACTAAAGGGATTGCTTTAACCCTACGCCTTAACGGCTTGTGTTCGCCTTAACGGCTTAGGTTCGCCTTAACGGCTTAGCCCTTAGTAATCAAACAAGAGCGACCCCGTTCCACCATATACATTGAACACATTACATCCTTCCACATGAACATACACATTGAAATTGGGGACGGGCCCACGGAGACCTGACGGCAACACCTCCTGTGACAATTCCAGCACCAGCCGCTTCGACGCAATCTTATTCCAATTTGCCTCCCCTACCGCGGACAACCCACCTTCCTTGTCCTCCCCCAGACCAAACGGCACACAATAATAATAGCGATTCACCCACGGCGTCTTCGTCATCTCCAGCGATGGAAGCAGAGAGCGATACAAGGCCGGATTCAGAGTCTTCGTCTTCGTATATTTCCCCTCATAGACCAGCTCCATGCTCACCAACGGCTCGCTCTCGAGCTGGGAATATCCTGGGACAAGGAACCCAGGTCGGTCATAGGCCAAGCCTGATGCGTCTGGCCACCAGAGACCCGAGGATACATCCCTATAACGAACCAGCTCACGGGTCCCCTGGAAGTGCATGTTATATGATGCCGCATCGGCACGCTGTAGTGAAAAGAAGAGATTCCGCACCGGATTATTGAAAGGGAGCTCAATACTCACATAGCGGTTTCCTTGGGTCTGCACTATAGGAAGTGTCGTATGTTGGATAATGGGATATTCGAGCATCCCATTGCGCCAGGCATAGGCCTCCAGTTTGTCGACATAGACATACTCCACCATGAGATATGTGTCTCCGAGTTTGAAATCGCCGAGATTCAGCCCACCCACCACTACCGCGCCTGAAATATCGGACCCCCCTGAAATATCGTCGGCGGCATAGAAGGAAAGCGTCGTCGTGGGACTACAGTCCGCGCCTGTACCATAGAATTTTGACTGCGTGCCCGTGGCCTCCGCGGCGGAGGCGATTACCTCCCCTGACACCGTGAAGGGCGTCCCGTCCGTGACAATCATGCCGGCAAGTGAGCGACACTGGACCGCTACCTGAACACGCGATGCGGAAAGGGCGTCGAGCGGCAAGAACGACCGCTCGTCCCCGCGCACACACCAGAACGGCAACGGCACCGCCACTGTCTCGGCACCTGGGCCCGCGCCGTAGCGTCCTGGATAGAATCCGCTATCCGCACGCAGAATCAGCTCATTTACTAAGGGCACCTGCTCAATGGGTGTGTTGAATTCGTCCAGCGTCTCGAGCAGCCGACTCGTGACACGGTCGAAGGCCGTATTCCCTATAGTGAGTTCCGCCGCCTCCACCAGGGCATGTCCCGCACTATTCGTGTAGCCGATTCGTGGACCGATGAAGGTCTTGTCGAGTGCTTGCGCTGCTGCTACAGCTTGTGCGACTGCCGGCCCAAAGGTTGGAAGCGTGGAGACGAGATAAATACGGCTCAGCAGTTCCCCAGCAACGGGGATTGACGCCGTCGCCCGCACGCCAAACGCCGGCGTCGTGTCGAAATCCACCCGTCGCCATTGGGTCGTATAGCGCCCCGTCCGCTCCAGACGCCGCTGATACCAGGGCAGCGCAGACCCCACAAGGCGTTCATCTTGCGGCCCATTATGTAATATTCGATGAAGTCCTGCGGACATAATACCTATAGTGCGTATATATAAAGTTTCATGGTGGTTTATACTCAAAACAGAAATGGATGACCCGCGTCATTCATGTTTCCGTTGTTTCTTAACGGTTCCCATAAAAGAAAATATTTATTACTGTCTTTTATGTGCTCGGTATTTCTATATGCGGCATTATAAGGTATGTGTCCAATGTTTGGGCGTGGCTTGTCGGTCTCACCCTGGGGCGGGCATACGCTCACAGATTGAAACATATCCTCTTGACGACTGGGCTGTCGATTTGAGTGGTTGCCGTTGAGCTCAAGGCTACTCATTCGCCGGTTCAAGGCTACTCGTTCGCCGGTTCAAGGCTACTCGTTCGCCGGCCCAAGGTCATGAATACGGAGAAGAACATTCTGTGTGGGAATGTAAATCCGACGATTGTTTAAGACAGTACTGTAGCCGTCCATAACCATAGGAATCACATAATATCCTTCATTCTCCACACCCTTTAGTGCTGGATTTTGGAGAGGAGGATATGTCTTCACAAGGTCACAATGTTCGCAATTACATACTTCAATATATTCTGTTGGAATAGACGGAGTTTCGGCACTCTTCTTCATTTCAGTTTGGACCTGAGCCTGGGTCTGAGCCTGAGCCTGAGCCTGAGCCTGAGCCTGAGGGTGAGATCCAAGCTCCTTCTTCACATATTCTTCCACCCGTTCCACATCCAATAACTTCATTCGCTCCTCCGCTAGTCGCGCCTCCGCCTTCTCCTTCAGAATCACTTTCTTTAAATCCTCCACAAAAGTGTGAACACGAGCAACAAAATCCGGAATTTTCTTCGGTTCCTTATACTTTTCCACAAACTTCGAAAAATCATCATATGGAGTCGCATAAAGAAGACCAAAACATGTCAGACGGTCCCAGGTATCAATCGCCATCGACTTTTCACATCCAATATTATGTCGCAATAGCTCATGGCGACTTTTGAAGATTTCCCCACATCCCATACATAGACGCGATGCTTTCGCCAAATCGTCACGCACATATTGAATCATCATATACCAGCTACGATCATTCGGATCCATCTTTTCATACGCTTTTGGAAAGGATTTACATATGCCATAATGATGATTCAGCTGATGCCGTGATTTACAAACCTTCGAACACGCAAAACAAACCTGTTCAACTTCTCCTATAGTGCCGAATCTATGAATAAGAATTTGTTCACGCTTTACAACTTCATGTAAATCCTCCTTCTTCAAGATTTTCACTGGGACAGGTCTAGGTTCAGCAGTCGTGATACTCTTTTTCGCATTTGAAATAGGTTTTACCTCAACATTCGAACTAGCTTTCACTGGGCTATTATTAGTAATCTCCTTACTTGTAGAAACTATAGGGTTAGTTTCCTTTGGTTTACCTTCGTCCTTTAGTTCACCTTCATTGTTCTTCTTATTACGACCATGACGACGACCACCTCGACGCCGACGCTTCTTCTTCGTCACAGTTTCACCATTGCCTTCTACACCTTTAGTTACATCCTCTTGCTCTTCTTCTCTGTCTCTCCCCTCTTTATCCTCTTCACCATCTTCCCCCTCCTCTTCCTCCATTTCTTCAATTGTCTCCATATTATCCGCCTCCCCCTCTTCCCACATAACAACCGTTTCTCCTTTTTCCTCTAGTGCCGGCTCTTCAGGAATAACATATTTTCCCTCTACGGAACCCATTATATGCCCGTCACTAATATATAAAGTTATTATATAACATTATATAAATATTCTTTAGACCGTAGCCTATGACCTGTTGTGAACTCATGTGCTCTTAGTCACTGCGTTTCTATGAACTAAATAGCCTGTTCACAATTCCATTCTCAAATCGCAACCAGTTGAGACAATGCGCATAAACCACAACTTCCCATTCAACAGATTCTCCTATAGTTCCAGCCACTGGGGGTTCCACAGTTAACATCAATTTCACATCGGACGCACGACTCATGTTGACATGCCCACTCGGTTGACGCCGACCAGGTGCCTCCGCAAATGTATATCCATAGATGTATTGAACATAGGATGTATATGAACCGCGATGATGTTGCGCCAGAGTCCGTCGAAAATAGGCCTCGCCCCCTTCCGCTACCGGCTGTCCATTCAAATAAAGAGCACCACTCACGAGTAATGGCCCTGGTGGATTATAGACATTGTCCTGCTGATACCACGGCACCGAACTGTAATTCGTCCACTCATTCAGGTCCGACGCCGCACGACGCCGCACAAACCAGAGCAGCTCCTCACATGGATGATTCAACTCGAGCGGGAGCTGAATCGTAATATTATCCACCGTCTTATTCACCGTGAACTTCAGAGGCTCCGTGAAACGATACGCATAGACCTCGCGATAAAGCTTCTCATAAGGCGACCTTAGCAACGCATTCCGCAATTTCCCTGTAGTGTATGCACTATAGGTAATGAGTGAGACGCGGCGTGGTTGGGGTATCTGTGGCGCGGTCGTATATGATGCTCGCGCACCACTTGGGTCTTGGAAAACAAAAGTCTTATCGAGAGGAGTGTCGACACATGAGGCCGGCCGTCCGTCCGTCCGCTGAACAAGCTCGGTAAAGGGACGGAACTTCACCACGACGCGCACGGAACCATCACGGGCGGAGGCAAGGGGCCAGGCGGCGGAACGGCGGGCGCGGCCGAAGCTGAAGGGGAGAACACATGAGAGTCGGCCGTTCAGCGTAGGGAAGAGGCGTGGCTGATTCATGGAGGTCCCTGGGAAGACGCCGAGAGCATCCGTGCTGACACCAAACTGCGTATTGCGCGACGGGTAGACGGAGGAGTAGACATAGCAATAATCACCGTCAATCCGTTCGAGTTCGTATTCATCAACCTGGAGGGAGGCCCATTCAATAAGGGCGGTTCCCATCGAATTCACATAGGTCCACGCCGGCTCCCCTGAATTATCAACATAGGTAAGTGCTCCGGAATTCAGACCGGCACGGATGTCTTCTGGAAGCCAATGGTCGAGCTCAACATTTACATAGGCCTGAAGAAGGAGGTCGCCACATGAACGACTGTCGATGTCGAATGTCATTGTTCCACCGAAAGTCTGAGAACCACGGGCAACTGTCTCCTCCACCGATGTTGAAAAGGGGAGCGAGCGGGTAGAGAGTACCTCTGGCGAAAAAAGGGATGTTTTTATGTCGGCGGGGAAAATGTAATCGTCTAGCTCCCCTCGGTCAATCGCATCTATCACAGTCGTCTTATCGGCCAGGGGAATTTTACAATTGAAATTCATTGGAGGGGGCGGGGGGCTCCTATACCTGTTATAGCTGTCTGTCTTTTTTGGCCGGCACATTTACACGCTGCTGCCGGCCCCCTTCAGGTCTTGAGCCATCGACACATTCCACACGAAGCCTGTGACCGCCGTAGCTGCTTCTGAATTTCCTGATTCAGGTCCGTATTCAGGTCCAAATATTCTTTTTGAATGTCCAAATATTCGGCCATATAATCGTTCTTTCGCTGTTCCAGATTCTCTATAGTGCAAGAACCCATGTCTTCCATTAAAACAACCGAGGCAATGTCATCCATATCTACTCCCCCCTGACCCAAAGACCGAATCCGGTCTAGCGCCGCATACACTATACAGAGTCGATGTTTCACCAAATTCTCCTTAATCCCAATCTTCTTTACTTCCGTGAAAATGTTCGTGCTATACAAGATTGGGAAACGACAACGCACCGACTCAGGAACAATGAACTGATTATTATCCTTAATCTCTGTCACCTTCCCCTCCACATCCTCCACAACCCCTATAGTGTCAGTATCATTGAAAAATAAGGTCTTCCCTGAATAAAACTCACATTGGGTCTGTAGCTTATCAAACTGATACGCCGTCGTCTTATGCGCCTCCGTCTTCGCGTCCAACTTTAAATAACTCACCAGACCGAGTATGAATGTATTGAATGCACCGAAACCACTCACAATCAAATGACCAAAGGAAATCTGCTCGAGTGCTAAACTCAACACGGTTAGAAGTGAGCTTATGAAAATTGTAGGAAACATCAGTAAATAGAGACTCTGCTCACAATGTGTCTTTGCCTCAATGTAAATAATTTTCTGTCCACGCAAATATGACGCAATAATATCCAGGGCGGCCGACTTATTGCTCTGAACATCAACAAAGACCTTCTCAATCTCATTCTTGAATTGTCGAAACATCTTGAAATCATTATAATACGAACCATAGATAACAGGCGGTGGCGGCGACGGAAGAGCACTTAGCGCATTTATTTCGGCCTGCGTTAAAGGCGGAGGCGGGGCCTGAGTCTGGGCCTGAGTCTGGGCCTGAGTCTGGGCCTGAGGCGGAGACATAACAGAAGGAAATTCTCGCGTTGTTTCCTCCAAAGACGGATTTATATCTACACCAACTTCATTTACAGAAGCGGCGGACCCATTATCAATCGGAATCACTCGTTTCACAGGACCAGACTGTCTCGGACTCGCCACCGATCGTTGTCCCAACATACTTCGATGTCCAATTGAACTCGCCCCAGCAGCCGAACCACGCGCCTTATTCATAATAAGAATATTCCCTATTATGAATCTCATTAGAAAAGAACTGTTTTAACCACACCCACCCCCTCAGAACTCAATTCAAAAACGCCAACCCACCACGACCCTTTTCCACCGCATAATAGGCAGATGCACAAAGAATAATATCATATGACGCCACCTTCCAGTTATTGTAGAAATCGCGCTCTATATCATTCAGCACCACACGCACATTCGGCTCAACCGCTTCACTATAGTTCAAACCCGCAGGAGGAGCATAGGTCTGCGCCGGCGCACGCCGCGTGAAACTGGGTGGAAAGCCTGGTGCCTGAATCAAGAACTGCGCCTCGCTCGCATACTCCGCATGAGCATGTTGCGTCAGCTTATTCAACACCAACGGACCCCATGTCTGGTCACGCACCGTCGAACCATAGGCAGACTGAAGACCGGCAATGTAAAACTCCCCTGAAACCGTCACATTATTATAGGCCGTCCGCCGATTCGCCTGGAGACTCCGCGCCGACCGAACCGCGTGGAGAATTCGATCCACATGATAAATGCCGTCGTAGTTCACTACCGCCGCCGGCGCAACCGGCGGCAACGCATCTAAAGATGCATAGGTCGCCGGCCCGAAATTGAAATGATTATAGCTAATATAGCGCCGGTAAGGAATCAGGAAATTCGCACCAGCAAGCTCCTCACGGTCCTCATTTGATAAGTAGACCTGCGTCATCTCTATAGTGATAGACGGTGGGTCCAGCGCATGTAAGGCCAAAGGGATAAATGTTCCTGATGTATCTACACCCGCGTTAATGGTGTTCCACGCAAAAGCAGGCACGCTCCATGGCGCCGGCTTCGGCACCGCCAGATCCGAACATATAACCAGGTCCTCCAGGTCCCGCAGCGTCAGCCGGACTCGAAACCGTTGTCCACGCAACGCAACAAGAGGAAAGTTCCGTATGAAAGGGAGCTCAATCGTATATATACGGGCAGGGTCGGCAGAACGCTGAATCTGAAGAGGGTCAGTCTCATCATAAACACCGGCCAAGGCATCGGCCAAATGATGTGCACTATAGGAATTGAGATGACGGGACGACACATACAGCGCATCACCTGTCACCTCCTGAAGAGTAATGTTGTCCTGGAGTACTTCAATCTTCTCAAAGAGCATATAGCCAATGGCCGATGTGTAACCGTAAGCAGCCCCACCACTCAAATCGCGAATCAGCCCCTTGCGCAGGGCGGTATAATACAGCGGCGGCACCCACGATGGAAGCTGGACTTGAATATACGCCTCCTGAAGAATGTCACCATACACATCGAGGTCAATATTTAGCACTCGGCCGAAGCCCGCCGCATTATAGGGCCGCACAACCCGCGTCTCCGTCGACACCGCCGCATACTTCTCATAACTCCAGCTGAAGGGATTCGCCGCCGTCGTACTGTCCTCGAAGAAATAGGCATCTTTTACACCCCGCGCCACCAACTCATAAAGTGCCCCGCCATTATTGGTCTGAAGAGCCATATCTATTTAGTTTTAGTGAAAAATCAAATAGATAGAATATGCGCACATACATCGCCGACGCGCACTCCCTCCTTCTCCGCCCCCATCCCCTCAAATACATGGAATAAATCCCTATAGTGTATCGCCTCGAGATAGCGTCGCAAGAGTCCCCAGGGGACAACATAGTCCGCACCCTCTGTTATACATCCGAGGACGAGTTCCTGAAACCAGTCGACCCGCCGACAATCGGCTACGGACCCCAAGTCCTGGGAGCGATAACATGCCCTCCAGACAAATCGACATACATCCAACATCTGGTCGCGCCGTAGACCATCAAAGATACGGAACTCTAGACCATGATTCCAATGTTTTCGATAGTTCATGTCGACACCATGTTTCTCGAGATATACATAGGCACTCCGCCGATAGAACTCCGCATACCATGCCGGCTCCGTTCCAAAAACATGGGATGTTTCCACTCCTGGAGAACTATACGCCGCACCTCCAGAAACATCGTATGTAAGAATCTTTCCCTCAGGCATCAACTCCGTCGGATAATTACACATGCCGACATAGCGACTGACCGCTAAACGCTGCGACGCCGCCGAAAATCGCCCCCGCCCCCCAATGGAAATATCCCTATAGTGTTCCCCCACACTTTCACTATAGGGATTGGCTGAGTGTTGCTGCGAATCGACCTGAGAAAACGGGTCCGCCGAGCCATACGCGACGGCCAGCAACGGCTCGAACCACTGGAAATACCGCGCCGCCAGTTGATGACGCCGCCGAAAATCCTCCACATCCGCAATGCCCCCTGACGCATCGAGGGTCGTCGGCAGTGTCAGATTTACATGAACCGTCCCATTGTTGAACATGGAATAATGGTACGGATTCGTCAAATGCCGTGCCCACGCATGGTTCCGCCGCGCCAGACAAAAAGGCCCGTATGCGGATAAGTGTTGTGCTCCATTCAATGGATTCTTAATCTCTATAGTGCCTTCCCCCATACTCTCCCCTGTACCTCCCCTCATAATCCACCGATTGAACTCCCATAGGAACCGGTCCTCCGTTTCCCACAACTCCTCCAGCGCCTCCTCCACGCTCACATTATAGAAGTTGACATTCATGAATTCGAATGTGTCGCCGTCATATACAACCGACCGGTCATACGCCTGCCGAAACCAGGGCGACGCCGCCATGAAATCATCATGAACTGATCTCCCGCTATACCGTGGATTCGGCCGCGGCATACGCTCATAGGTCGTGCGATGATTCATCCAACAGTCGCAGTGGGTGAAGCTGTGGCTATTCACCAGGGTCGGCACCTCGGTCACTACCGCCGGCAGGGCACTTAAAGCCGCCACCAGGTCCTCATCTCGATAACTCTTGTAGTAATTGACAGAGTAGCGCTCGGGTCGGCGATAGGCCGCCAGGTCTTCACGACTCACCGTCTGAAACTCCGCCGACTCCAAATATGTCTCATGTTCCACACCGAATCCCCAAAAGGTCTCTCCTGGCCTGTAGGCCGCCGCGTATTTTTGATGTTTCGGTAGGGAGGACATACCCACATTCCTATAGTGGGAGCATAAGAGGCTGTTTAGGTATAATAATCTATTTCATTATAGTAATTTTTCATATAATGAACAATTTGGGGTGCTTTATTTCGCCCATCGCTTTCGTATCATCTTCACGGCGAACTTTTTCGGCTTTACGAATACTTCCTTCCCACTTGACTTCGCATCCGACGCCATCTCATAGAACTGCCAATACAGGTCGCCCTTCAGGTCAAACAGTTCCCGCGGAACATAGACATGGTCCCCCATTAACAGGAAATAGAGATACTTCGCCCCCACTGCCACTGGATACGGCACATCGTTATTCCCAATTGGCGAATGATATGCCTCAATGACATCCCCTGCCGCCAAGTGGAACTCATAAATCTGCTCCCCCACAAAAACATAGCGACCCGCCGCCAGCTCGGCCAGCACCGAGTTGCCCTTCGAAAAGGTCGTTCCCTTCTTCACATAGTCCTTGAGACGATTCTCATTATCCCCAACAAAGACATTCTTATAGTTTGTACTATAGATGACTTCCCCTGGGCTCATCTTTGGGTTTCGCGCATTTGGGTCATCTGGCACGGCCTTATAAACAGTGAGTTTCTTCTTTGCCGATTCAATACAGGCAATATGAGGGACATTATAATTGTCATGGATTTCATAACAAGTGTCAGGTGCCTTAGCAGCCTTACGGGTTTTGTTTCCTTCTAAAATCCATTTATAAACCCCCTTCGCGTCGGCCACTGACTTGTACAGCCGCCCATCATTCCCTTTTAGTGTTTTTCCCTTACAATCCCCCGCGTGATAACGCGGGGACGGCCGGTCACGATATTTCTTCGTCTTTACTGCAACACAACCAGGCATTCTAATTATAGGAATAATGTTTTTTACTCTATGTAAAAAATTGAGCAGCCCCCTTGCTTGTTATTATAGAATAAGTCTGTTGTGCTAGGAACTGAATAAAATGGTACACAAAAACCCGTTTGAATTTAACCACGGCCCTTTCTTTGGAGAATATGGTACTCCCACTGGACCTTATATCTTTGTCACCCAATTCGGAAAGAGCCATTTTACCGATGACCCAGTCGTCGGCGGCAAATATCTGAAGATGACCGTTCGCTATGTACAGCGCTCCCACGACGATGAGGGTTATTGTTCATATTATAATTTTAGTGAGGATGATCCTGAATTGCCGGCCTATGTAGTGGACGATGAAATCCTCACAGTCTACATGTGTATTCCTGAGGAGCTGTGCGACACGGACGGTTTCCTCAAGGAAATCTATATTGATGATGAGAAGGAACTCGTGAAGGATAATGAGGATACAGAACCCTACTATGAATCGTGGACGACGCACTCTGACTGTCGCGGCTCAGGTGTGTGTAATCTCTACGACTCCTACGTCCCAGTCCGCATTGAATATGTGGAAATTGTGTAAAGTGTGATGGTAATGTCAGATATGATAATCCCTTCCTTTTTCTCTAAAAATAATACCTATAGTGTAATATTCAAGAAAACACTACCTCTCTATATATCCCGCGTCTCCACAAGAATCCCCTCCACCGCTCCCACAAGGTCCTCAACTGACCCATCATTTCGCACCACATGGTCAAACTGCTCCCCCATCCATACATACTCACTGGAATGAACACCTGCCGGCACAACCCCCTCATTTTTATAGGCACTGACCCAGGCCGGCTCCGCCCCACGCTGGACATGAATAATTCGACCCCCTGCCGCACGAATCATCGCCATCTCATTCGAGAATCGACAATCCGTAATCACGACTCGCGGATTCAACATAAGCCGCCGCTCCACTGCCGCGACCCAAATCTCATCATGGAAATGCTGGCGCATTACATCCGTCCCAATGAGCTGAAGAGCGAGCCGCGGCGTGAATCCAGGAATTCCAAGCCGCCGCGCCCACCACTCGTCCACCACTTCACGCTCCGCCCGTGCCGCCGCCGTCCGCCCCTCCAACATCGCACGGTCCCAGCCAAAGAGGGCCGCACACACATCCTTCAGCACCCCCGCGAAACTGACCCGCACATACCCATGCCGCTCACACAAAATATCGGCCAGCGTATCCTTGCCTGCCCCCTGAAGCCCACAAATCCCTAGAATCATTCTTCTAACCAGCCCACAAAATTCAATGGCTAAAGCGTACACACTATAGGAATATTCAGGTTAATCCACGCGCCCCCAAGAATGCTCCGCGTAATCAATTCCTATAGTGCAATCACACTGGTCGCTCGGAGTCTTGTCGTTTTCGACATCGACGATACGCTGGTCAATTTTCCTGGTTATGGACTCGACTGGTTTAAGGAAAAGAAGGCCGGCTATGAGCAATCGATGAGCAAGGCGGAGGCGGACCAGCTGGCCATCCAGGAATGGCGCACGGCAGTTGCTGCGATCGACCCCCTCCCCATCGATAAAGAAGGGTTCCACCGCTTCTGTGAGCAGGCAGAGGCGGAAGGCTGTGATATTATCTATCTGACGGCCCGCTCAGAGACACTCAAGGAGACGACCCACCGCCATCTCAAACATGCCCTAAGTCTGACCAGTGAATATGTCTACTTCGGCGAAGACAAGGGACCGGCCCTCGCAAAAATCTTGGAATCCCTCCCACGCACCTACCCGCGTGTCATCTTTGTAGACGACTATGTGAAAAATCATGAGAGTGTTCGCACTACATTGAATGCCCTCGGCATTCCCGTGGATACATACCATTTCCAAATGAAGTAATCGGCGCCAAACACCACATTTCCCTATAGTGTAAATTCTAAGTTCACATTATAGAAAATTATTTACGGCATGTTTTTGCCTTCTTCCCCTGGCGACCCTTTGCATGCTTCGCATGTTTCTTCGTTTTCCGCCGACCTCCACGCCGACCACCACCATTTTGATTCATCCAAGGGCCAATAAATGTTTCATATAAAAGGATGTATACCTTATCAAAATGATAATCAGGTACGCTCTTTTTCAATGCACGAAGAACATCGCTAACATACATGGAATCATCAACGGCAATTGGTTCTTTTCCAACAATAGCATATTCTTCCGCAATCGTTTTATAAAACTGTTCCTTCACACCCTCGGATAGATCACCGACCTTGTATTTTTCATCCGCTTTGTTCCGTGACAGTGGCAGGTCCATTAAAATTTCAACCTGTTTTCTTTTTCGAAGATAAGTATCCATATAGTTATAAATCCTTCTTGATAACGGCTCATCCATTTCTTTCACGCGGTTTATTACCTTCGGAACAGGTTCATCGTCATAAACATTCTCATTGATTCTTATAACGCTATTACGAATTGGGTCCGGTAATTGACTAAAAACAACTTTATTTGACTCGGTTATATCAGCAACATCCACGATTTTGACATTATCCTTTATTCCTTTCCACGCAGCACTGTTCTCATTAAATACGAGCTCGAATGAAGGATTTTCATCCAAATCAGATTTCCCTTTTGTCTCTATATCATCCCAATACAAATACCAATGTATATCATCATATACCATGTTGCTAATAAATTCAGGAGCACTTCCATTTTTCAATGGAATTCGGATTCGCTCATTTTCAGGTGGGATTGTTTTCATAATATCTATAATGTGTTGTTTTTCAATATCTTTCATTGATGTTTTTTGTTTTAGAATACCAAGAGTGTAATCATCCAATATATATGCCTTGAGATCTCGAATTCGTATTTTTATAGAATCAATCATATAACTTTCATAGCCGTATTTTTCATAAATGGAAGGGAGCCCACGGACAAGCTTCGCTTTTGAAATGTAAACACCGTCTTTTTTTGCCTCATCAAAAATGGCAATTTCCCTGTGGTCTGGAACTTGGAGACGGATTTTTGTGGAAAGAATCTGGAGCACATCTGCGGAAGGACCCTCCAGTCGTGGCCTGAAACATGGCTCACTACGCCGATTGGCGTTAATACGCGTGCTATACGGATACGCATTCCCATATGTATATTCTAAAGTAGAACATGGATTCTTCATAATAAGTACATCCTTCTTTGAATCCACTGGTTCAAATGAAAACTGGAAATCCCCCTTATATTTCTTTCCACCCGCCAAAAAAGTAATTTCTAAGACTCTCTCTTTCGGTTTCTTTGCTCCCCTTGCCTCTTGAAAAATGTCTCGGAGTTTTTTCAACGCAATCGCCTCTATCGGGTCCTCCTCCTCCATCTACATATACAGTATATTTATAGTTGCCGCCGCATAAAATTGATACCCAACACAATTCCCTATAGTGTAAACCCAAAAGTACACTATAGAGGTGATTCAATATTATTTCGAATATAAAAGACATTCGCAATTATATTGTAAAATGTTGACAACTACTGCGATTAGTTATACAAATGGAAAACCCCATATTGGTCATTTATATGAACTAATTCTTGCCGATTATTACGCACGAAAAGAACATACGCTCCTACTCACTGGAACTGATGAACATGGAAAGAAAATAGAACAGATTGCCGTGGCAAATGGAGAGTCTCCATTCACATTATGCACTCGCAATTCGAATCTATTTCGTTCCTTGGCCGATGATGCGCAAGTATCTTACACGCGATTTATTCGAACAACCGATGAGGACCATAAGGTATTTGTTAAAGAATGTATTATTAAAGCCTATACTAAAGGGGATATTTACCTTTCCTCTTATGAAGGTTGGTATAATATTCGTGAAGAAACATATATGAATGAGATGGACGCAAAAATGACAGATTATAAGGACCCTATTACGGGTATACCCTATGAAAAGATTTCGGAGCCTGCCTATTATTTCAGACTCTCCAAATATCAAAATGATATTCTTGCGGCTCTTAAAAAAATCCGCATAGAGCCCGAAAATGCGCTCAATTCATACGAAGACCGTCTCAATAATTTAAATGATATATGTATTAGTCGCTCCACATTTTCCTGGGGTATTCCTTTTCCGATGGATGAAACCCATGTCGTATATGTATGGTTTGATGCGCTTCTTAATTATGTTACAGGTGCGAATTCCCTTGGAACAACCCGCGCGCACCATATTATTGGAAAGGACATTGTATGGTTTCACACAGCAATATATCTCGGCATTCTATATTCCTGCGATTTGAAGGAACGAATTCCAGAAAGAATTACCGTACACGGATTTGTCACAGATGAAAATGGTATCAAGATGAGTAAGAGTCTCGGCAATGTTGTGGACGTTGATTCTCTACTCACATTCCCTATTGAAGCAATCCGCTTCTACTTTCTCTATCGCACAAAACTAACCGGTGACTTCCATTATTCTCGTGACGACCTTGTTAATACCTATAATGGAATTCTTGTGAAACAATTTGGAAATCTCGTTCAACGTATTCTAACCCTTGCGAAACCAGTCGAAGCTGATATTAATCGCACAATTCATGGAATTGATGTTTCCACACGCTTGGAGAAACTCCGTAAGGCAACTCATACACTTACAGAACATTTTATGGTGATTCAAGAGCGACTTACAGAAGCAAATGGACAGATACAAACGAATAAACCATGGGAAACTAGCGGCGAAGAACGGGCACAACTTCTTGTACCCACGATGATTATTCTTCTGGAATTATTTGAACTACTTTCTCCAATTATACCAGAAAAAATTAAAGAACTGTCCTCCTACTTTGGATGGGACGGCACAGCATTCAACCTGACTTCAGAAAAGAAGCGGGCCTTTCTTATTATTTAGAAGAGTGTATAGCCCGTATTGAAGAGATGTATCGAATGACGAAAAATGTTATATTATTTTTAGTTGACGCATTCCCAATATAAAATTGAACCAATCACAACCAATTCCTACAGTATAAACCCAACTCTACACTATAGGAATCATGAATACATTCTTTGACGGCGTGGAAAGACTTTTAACTGTGGCGACCGCCGCGATTCAAGTCGATACTTCACTGAGTGACCCACCCATAACCAAAGCCGAACTTCAGGCCCTAGGCCAAACCGCACCAGTCCAGAGTTCAGAGGCCTGGATCAGACTCCATTACGAACTCATTAAAGAACATGCCTACTGCCGTGCCCGCCGCGGGCTACATACATTGAACTTCCCCCTAGAAGTATCCAAAGAAAGACCGGCCGCCTACATCAAAAAAGGAACATGCGCCGTCGGCGACATTATCCCTATAGTGGAACTCCTGAAGAAAAAGTTTCATGGGGCAAAGATTTGGACGGATACATATCAAGAAGATACGAATTGTCTTATTGTAATTAACATGGACTGGTCTGCGATGTAGCCGATGTACGATGTACATCCTTTTTTCGCCAGAAGGGGCCGATGTAAAATTGAATCCACCGCAACCAATTCCTACAGTGTAAACCCAACTCTACACTATAGGAAAGATGTCTAACCTCGTCATCGTGGAATCTCCCGCGAAATGCGCGAAGATTCAGAGCTTTCTTGGTCCTGGCTTCAAGGTCCTCGCTTCTATGGGCCACATCCAGGCATTGGTAAAGGACCTCTCTGTTGTCGGCCCAAAGGCCGGTTTTGAGCCAAGCTATGAATGGATTGCTACCAAGGCGCGAGCAACCACCGCCATTAAAGAAGCAGCGAAGCAGGCAAAGAAAATCTTTATAGCCAGCGACAGTGACTATGAGGGAAATTTTATTGGATATTCTCTTCTAAAACTCCTCAAGCTCGACCCAGAAACAACGCCGCGTCTTGTCTTTACCGAAATCACGGAAAAGGCCATCAAAAATGCCATTGCAAACCCCACCGTCCTGGATATGAATAAGGTCCAGGCACAACAGGCGCGCTCCCTCCTAGACCTCACTATTGGCTTCACTATTAGCCCGCTCCTCTGGAAGAGCGTCGGCCCTGCGTTGTCAGCCGGTCGGTGTCAAATCCCGTGCCTCCGCCTTGTTGCCGACAAGGAACGCGCAATTGCCGATTTCACTAGCACCCTCTCCTGGGTTGTCAGTGGGACTTTCATCAAGAAGGAGAAGACGAAGGGAAAAACGAAACCCATCACCTTTAGTGCAACCCTGGAGGACGAACTCGAAGATGAAGACTCGGCACAGAACTACTTGGAAAACCATGCTGACCCAAGCGAGACTGAGGCCAAAGTCCTGAGCAACACCACCAAGAAGACCACAAGCCCACCGCCGAAACCGCTCATTACATCAACCCTTCAACAACAGGCGTCCAACCTCTATCGTTCAGCTCCCGCCCAGACCATGCGCGCTGCCCAGAAGCTGTATGAGGCCGGCCATATTACATATATGCGAACTGACCATGCGGTCCTGTCCGAGGAGGCCGTGGCGGAGACCCGTGCTTACATTATAGGTATATGGGGTGAGGAATATTGCTCAGCGTCAGCGCCTAGTTCCGCGCCTACTGGCGAGTCCGAGTCCGAGGCCAAGCCCAAGAAGAAGTCTGCGGTAAAGCCTGGTAAGAAGAAAGAAGAAGCCGGCGCTGACGCTGATGCTGGCCCCAAGGCCCAAGAGGCACACGAGGCCATTCGCCCCACCCACATCCAGCTTACAGCCCTCCCTGCCGGCGAAGACTCCTGGTCGGCCCTCGAGCGAAACCTCTATAAACTCATCTGGCTCCGCACCGTTCAGTCGTGTATGGCCCCCGCCCTCGGCGAGCAATCCACCGTCCGCTTCGCATTCACCGGCGAAGAAGCCGACCTCCCATGGCGCGCCTCCTTCGCCCGCACGACCTTTGCCGGCTGGAAGGCCACCGTCACCAAGGAAACGACCGAGGAGGCCGACGCCGGCGCCGACCCGGGTGAAACGACCGCTACCCACGAGGTTTGGGCCTTCGGCCAATCCCTCACTGCCGGCACCGCCCTCACCTACACTCAGCTCCAGGCGAAGGCCCACTTGACGAAACCCGCCAGCCGCTACTCAGAAGCCTCCCTCATTCAGGACCTGGAGTCGAAGGGCATCGGCCGTCCGTCCACCTACGCCTCCCTCCTCGAAACCATTCAGGAAAAAGCCTACGTGGAAAAACGGGACACACCCGCGAAGACCGTGGAATACAATACCTATAGTGTAAGCCCTAACTCCGCTTTGGAGAAAGCCGTCGAACAACGGAAAGTCGGTGGAGAAAAGGACCGCCTCTACCCCACCGCCCTCGGTAATTCCGTCCTGGAATATTGTCTCACACACTTCAGCGATCTTTTCGATTACGGTTTCACGGCCAGCATGGAATCACGACTGGACGCAATTGCCGCCGGCGCTGAACCATGGAAACAGGTGCTGAAAGACACCTGGGCATCCTACAAGGACCGTTATGAGGAACTCCAGTCAGAGAAAGCAGATGGTAAGCGCCGTGAATTTGCCGACGGCATTGTTGCTGTCAATACAGCCAAGGGACCGTTGCTCTTGAAGGAGGAACCAGTGGAAAGCATTATAGAGAATGCGGTGGATGATGGTAAGAAGAAAGGAAAGAAGAAGTCGGCCTCGGCCTCAGCCAAGGAAACCAAGGCGACTTTCTATGGCTGGCCCGTCGGCTACACCCTCCAAACAATTACCCAGGAGGCCATCGACAGCTTCCTCCAGACCAAAACTGCCGAGTCAACCGAGACCACAATCGGCACATGGAATGACACTCCTATAGTGCGAAAAAAGGGCCCATACGGTCTCTATGTCCAGTGCGGCACCCTCAAGGTCCCGTGGAAAGAAGACGACACTGAGGAATCGATTATTGAACGGCTGGGCGCAAAAGAAGGCTCTACCCTCCGTGTGGTCGGCGATTACACTATAAAGAATGGCCCCTACGGAATTTACATGTATTGTACGGCGAAGCCGAAGGGTACCACATCAGCGAAGCCAAAAGGCAAGTTCTCCAAGCCGACATTCGTTTCTGTCCCCAAGGAGGCGGACTGGAAAAACGCCACTGAGGCCGAACTCGCCGCCATGTATAGCGCCGGCGCAGAGGCTAAGAAGGAAGCGGCGAAAAATGGTCGATGGAAAGGGAAGAAACCTGCCGCAAAATAAATCATAACCCGCTCCTCCAATAAGTAATCCCTATAGTGTTACACTATAGGGATTAGTTTCCTAGTTTTTCAACCTAAGCAGACGCCTTCTTGCCCTTCTTGGCACCGGCGGCAGGAGCAGCGGCGGCGACGACGGCCTCCACCTTCTCCTTCTTCGCACCCTTCTCCACCTTCTTCACAGGCTCGGCAGCAGCCGCAACCGGCTTGCCACGCCGAGAATGGGCCTCCGCAACGGCGCGCTTGTAAGGAGTCTTGGCGTCGGCCGCCTTGAGCTCCTCCCAAACACGACGCACCTCGTCGTGCCAGGGCTTCAGCTGGGAAGGAGTCTCCCCCTTCTCCTTCTTACCGCCCTCCTTCTTCGAACCACGGCGACGACGGCGCGCCTTGAGCTCATGACGAGCAGCACGCTTCAGCTCCTTGAGTTCATTCTCAATACGCTGAATACGGTCAAGTAGAGTGATTTCACCAGTAGTTTCAACGGCGGTCTCCATTTCTTTCTGCTTCTATATAGATTCATATGATTGCCCTTTAAACGCATTTCGTCGGCTTTTCGTTAAGAGGGATTTCTCTTAGATGTCCGCGCGGCATGGACCGGGTCGAATGTATTGCGATTTCCGAAAGTGCGTTCCGATAAGAGTGCGCGGTTCTTTCAAAGATAATAATCTCTATAGTGTAATTTTGGGGACTACATTATAGGAATCAGGTGTGATAGATGAATCGGAATGCTTTGGACTTACGTCGTCTAATGGAAGAGCTTAATGAAATTCAAGAGGACGGTATTTTTGATGTCAGTACATTAATGTCTGCTCTTGATATTATTGAAAAGAATCCTGATATTCCAAAGGAAAAGGCAAATGAAATTGTGAACGATGTTAAGATGGAAATAAAGGAATTACGCCGCAGTTCACGGATTGCTGGCCTTGAATTAAAGAAGAAAGCAGAGGCCGCTGCTGCTGCAAATGTGTCTATGGGCGTCGCAGCGGAGAGTTATAATCGGCCGGCCAAGAGAGGAACCGCTTCACGCCGCGCCCGTTCTCGCTCGGCAAATAAAGGGCGTGCCTCTCGCCGTAGCCCACAGCGCCGCGCTCGTTCTCGTTCCCGTTCTCACGGTCGTAAGTTTAGTCGTGAGCGCACAACCACGCGTAATAACCGCACTCGCAATAATAAACCAAATTCCGAAAAATTAACTGGCGCCGCGAAGGGTAAATCTCTTTACGCACAAGCCCTTTTTATTGTCAATAATAAGGCAAAAATCATAAGTTCAACAAAAACATTTGAAATCGCATACTATAAAAAGCAATACGATGCCCTTGTCGACTTTATTCACCATTATCCTGGAAATGCCCATATTGACCTTTTGAATGAGGCAGTCGCTGTATTAAAGAGCAATCCAGCCGTCTAAAGCACACTATAAGAATGATAAAATAGAATCATTCCTATAGTTCAGTCCTACAATGGAGCATATAGACGCCATTCTCTATATTAATCTCGAACATCGCACCGACCGTCGCGCCCACCTTGAAGCCGAGTTTCAGCGCATGGAAATTCCCGCACAGAAAATACATCGCGTCGACGCAATTAAAAATGCGAACGGCGCACTCGGATGTACAATGAGCCACATCAAATGTCTCAAACTCGTGGAAGAAAATCCTACATGGAAAACCGTCATGATTATGGAAGACGACTACACTTTCCGCGGAAAACGACAGGTGGAATTCACCCGCCCCCTCAGCGCATTTTTCCAAGCCTACCCTGTTGGTGCTGATACATGGGATGTCTTCCTTCCCTCCTACAACCACTGGAATGCGCGCATTGAGAATACGGACGATGACCGATTCAAACGCGTCCGCTACAGCCAAACTACCAGCTCATATGTCTTCCAGCGCCGCTACTTGGAAAAACTAAAGACAAACTTCCGTGAATCGGCAGCGAATCTCCTTCGCCACGGCAAACAACCGATCCACTGCCTCGATATTCATTGGACAAAACTCCAACTCGAGGATAAATGGTTTCTTATTATCCCCTCTCTCGGCTATCAATATGATAATCACTCGGATATTGAAGGACGGGTTGTGCGGTATGGATGCTGAAAGCATCCCTAGGTTCAAACAGAGTTTGAGTAACGCCTAGACTCACCTGCCTAAACATTCCCTATAATCCTGAACTATAGGAAATGTCATTTATTACACCTCGCCTCATGGGCGGGCTCGGCAATCAGCTCTTTCAAATCGCCGCCGCCGCGGCACAGGCCCTCGAGCACGACATGGATTTCTTTCTCATCGACGGCCACTTCGACGGCGCCACCACCGGCTCCCATCCTTCGAAATACTACTCCAATCTGTACGCAAAAATCCCTCGACGATCCGCCCTTCCCACCAACTTCCGCGCACTACCCTATAATGAACGCGATTTCCACTATACCGATTTCTCCTCCTACGCCGCCTCATGTAAGAAAAACGGCGCCGGCCTCGTCATCAAAGGCTACTTCCAATCCGAACGCTACTTCGAGAAACATGCCGCCGCCATCAAAGACCTCTTTACCCCCGCCATGGGCCTCGACGCATACATCCGCAACTACACTGACCTCTATAGTGTCTACCCTGAACTCGACCCCCAGGCACCCGCGGACGGTAAGCGCCGCGCATTCATCGGTGTCCGCCGCGGCGACTACTGTATGAACGCCCACAATATTTCCGTCCACAACCCCGCTTCCATGAACTACTACCGTAAAGCCATGGCCCAGGTCGCAGCCGACATCTATTATATCATGTCCGACGACATAGCCTGGTGTAAGACCCAGTTCATCGAACAACCTGGCGGCCCACGCTTCATCTTCTTCGAGGAACCCGATGACCTCCGCTCCTTCTTCTTCGCCCGCCTCTTCGACACCTACATATGCGCCAATAGCACTTTCCATTGGTGGGCGTCATACCTTTCCATCCACCCCAATCCTATAGTGTATACCCCCATGGAACACTTTGGTCCCGCCGGCCCACAGGACTACCAGGACTACTTTCGCCCGTCCATGATTCGTATTTCCAACCATGGAGAAGATGCTACCGCCTAAACAATAGGACATCTCTTCTTTGCTAAAGAAGGCCATGCCCCGTACTATTATTTCCCCTTGGTTTACCAAGGATTATCCTTATAAGAATGTGCCTGATAACTGTGCCTTAGTTGTCGATCGACCCTATTTCCTGGTCCCTGATATGCCCAATATCTACATTCAAGTCGAACCTAAAATTATCATGGATGTAGACGATTACCTCATTCAAAATCATAAGGTCTATTCCCTCATCTATACCTATAGTGAAAAAGTCCTGCGCGCGTGCCCAAATGCCCGTAAATATGTCTTTGGAACCGCATGGGTCAAACCCCACATCTATAATCACATCGACACCGACCGCAAGAAGTTCCAAATCTCTAACATTGCCGGCACAAAGAAAATCAATAACGCACCTGGCCATATTATTCGCCAGATTATCCACTATAGCCAAGAGAAACTTCGGGCAAAATATCCAATTACTTTTTTCCGTTCCGAGCGCCAGAAACCACACATCAGGGATTTTGGAGACAATCCCTTGCTCGGCGAAGAGAAGGACGCCCTTTTCCTCGATTATCAATACGCAATCGTCATCGAGAATAGCCGTCAGGACAATTATTTCACAGAAAAACTCGTGGATTGTCTTCTTACAAAGACTATTCCCATTTACTATGGTGCCCCCAACATAGGGACTTATTTTGACACTCGCGGCTGGATTCTTCTTGAAACCGGTTCCATCAACGAGCTCATGGAGAAGTTGGCGGTCCTGGATAATTCCTATTATGCGCACTATAGGGATGTTGTGGAGGAGAACTGGGGGCGCGCACTGGGTTTCAGCCGCCTGGATGTGAATATTGATAATGCGGTGGCTGTAGCGTAGGCGTCAGCGTAGGCCTAAAATATCCATTTCGAGAAAGACTTATAGAACTGGAAATGGATATTCATATTTTTACCGAAGTGATTCGATGTGGAAAAATTGCCATCCAGGCAATCGAAAGCTTCCATCGCCACCATCCTGGTCTCAAACTCCATGTCTATGTCGGCGAGGACGATGTGCCGGCGATTCCTGCGCACGAGAATAACATTCTCCATGTCATTGAAAAGACCTCCGCCCTCTACCAGGCATTCGATGACGGCCACAAGGGAACGAGTCTGCTTTGGACGACGCTCATCCTCGATCTCCCGCCGTCGGTAAAGAAACTGGTCCATTTCGACTCAGATGTCATGTTCTTCGGCGATGCCGTTCAGGATATCCTACGCGGGTTGGAGACGCACGACCTCGTCGGCCCTATTCGCAACTATGTCAACAATCCAAATGGCCGCGACGATGTTCGTCACTTGAAGGATGTCGTTCAGACCTATTGTTTCGGTTTCAATCGCGAGAAGATTACAATGAAGGACCAAGGGATACTCCATAATTGGGTGCGCGGCTACCCCGTGAATTTTCCTCATAAAGTAATTGACTTCTTCGACCCCGTTTCCTTCCACATTTTCTATAATGGAGGCACTATAGGGTATGTTGGTGAAGATGACTTTGGTGGTACGAACTTCGATGGGAAACGGCTCAACAAGTATGCGGAACTCAACGCTGTCTTCGATGTCGGCGCTAAGATTATCCATTTTGCCAGCGTCGGCTCCGGTCTCAACTTCTCGTCGATGATGAAGGACCGTAAGCCGATTACCGTTCCCATGTCATATGTGAAGTTCGCCATCAAACGCTACGATATTTACTCCCAGCTATTCTTCGGCGAAAAGATTCTCCGCGGCGAAGAGAACGACGAAATCGTCGGCAAGATGCGCACCTACTTGGCCACCGCCTCTTCCTAAATAATCATTATAGGAATTATTCAAAGAACTATTCCTATAGTGCTATATAATGGCCTTGTCGTCTTACTTCACCATTACCTTCTTGAAGAGACTCATATAAGCAGATTTTGCCTTATTATACTGCTTATACCACTCCAATGGCCGATTCCGCAAATCGGCCATCCAATAATAGGCCATTTGATTATGTAGAGGATTCGTATTTACAGCCGGCGGGTGCCAGAGATGGAGAAGGTCAAATGCCGGTTCATCCGCATATCCTACCACGCCCTCTGCCTCCATTTTCTTCCAAAAGAGCTGGTCCTCTGGCGCATATCCCCAAAATACTTGTGGGTCAAATCCCCCAACCTGCATGAAACTGTCATACGACATGTATGTTGCTCCCCCCTTTGCCCCCGCCCCTCCAAAATGTCCATGTGCTGGCGTCGTTGAAATCGTATTGATGTCAATTCCCTCAGGGTCCGCCATAATCTTCTTCGAAAGTTCCTCCTTCATGTAAAACACGGCGCGATGGGCAAACGGTTGTAGCGCAACATAATGAGGACGCATGTTTGCCTCCACTTTCGCCCAGAAGTCGGCCGGCACTAAGAGGTCGCTGTCCATAAAAAGATAGTTTTCTGCGGCCGGCCCATACAAAACACCCACATCAAATCCGAGGCTGCGATTAAACTGTCCCAGAGGATGGGCATCTCCACCCGCCAGGCGAATCCAACACCAGGCGATTCCCTCTTCCTTACACCACTCCTCAAACTCCGGTTCCGCCGAATGTTCCACCAGCATCACCGCAGCCCGTTTCTGCGCCGGCAATCGCGCATTCTCCTTCATGAGTTGAACATAGGTCCGCTTCATATGTTCCTTCCGTCCGCGCACACCAAAGACAACAAGATTCTTCATCTTATGAAGCGGCTCCTCCAACTTCTTCAATGGCGGTAATCCTCGCACATAGCCCTCAAGACTCTCCTGAGTCTGAAGCTGAATCTTCGAATCGTTTAGTGGATTGTGAACATTATACCACAGCAGACGATCCGCAATATACGCAATCCGACTACAACCCGCCAACTCCGCCAATGAATAATTAAACGCCATGTCCGATGTCGCCTTCAAGGGCGCACCATCCTTGTAGGCCACACTCTTGTCGAGCGCGTGCCACAAATGAGCCTTTGCCGTGAAAAGATGACTAAATACCCACGGTGAGCGACGGAGGCCCGCCCCTGAACGCTCACAATCTATGTGCTCCTGGCCAAGGGGGCGGGCGCAACATGCGGGACTTCCGTTGGACATTTGATAGGAACCGTAGGTCACCCAACATCCGGTTTCCTGGTATGTATCGGCCACCTTTTGAAGAACACCCTCATGAAGAAACGCATCGTCGCCGTCGAGGACAATACATACATCCTCAGGTCCCCATGTCATAGTCTCCAGAATCTTCAGCAGATTCGCAGCCTTTCCCACTTTTTCGGTGTTCTCCACGAAACGAAAACGCGGGTCCGCCCGTGCCTTCCAATTCTCTATAATGTTACGCGTAGTTGAACAATCAGAAGCATCGTCCACAATATAAGCATAATAGGGAATTGTTATCTTTTGCGCCGTCACGGACTCAAGACACTTCTCCAAATATGCGCCGGCATTATACTCCGTAATAAAAATATGAAAGGCTGGTGGCCGTCCATAGAGCCGTTTTTCGACGGCAGTATAGAGCTTCTGAAGAAGTTTACGATTCAGAAGCGCCTGAATTTCCTCGGTCATTTCTACGGGGTTTCACTATAGGAAAAATGGACAGCGGGCTTTATGCTGGTGGCGGCGCACTTATGACGCCTCCATTTGAATAATACCTGAATCCAATTTCCTATAGTGCTTTCCATCCTCATCGACCCAGCCACCTGTGGGGCTCGCACGAAGAATGAGTGTGCTGATTTGCGCGGCGGTCACAATAATGGGGTCGTCCTCTGCCTCCGCATAGGCAACATGCCCCTTCGGAATATACATGGGCGGGGCGTAGGAAATAAAGGATGAACCACTCGACGAAGACGCACCAAGTGATGCGGAGGAGGAAGATGAGGAAGAAAGTGATGTTTGGTCCGCCTGGACGCGCTTCTTTGGTCCTGGCTTCCCTTTCGCCTTCGTCTTCACTCCCTTCGCTTCTGGTTTTCCCTCCTTCGCTTCTGGTTTTCCCTCGAAAATCTCATGGACCGGTGATTCTGATGCCGACTCTGGTTTAATATAATCCGTAATTTTCATCTGCATTGAAATTGCCAGGTCAAGCACCTCCTTCTGCATAGCCATGGCTTTTTCCAATGACTTCTTTTTCGGCACACCCCAACCCTTCTTTAAGCCCTCGACATAATAGGGCGACCCATACATTTGTGTATATTTATTATACTCCTCGCCTATAAGCCCATGATGAAACACATAATTCCATTGACATAGGAGTCGCTGGTCTTTTGTCTTATACTCCCCCTCAAAGCGTTTCTCATGTTTCTTACATAAGGCACCGGCTTTCGATACCACCTCCTTACAACAATTTTCATAATACAATTTATGAATTCCATCGCCGAAATAATAGACATCTTCTTTCGTTGTATGTCGTGCTGGACATCGGTACGACATGGCTGATACTTTACATCGATGAAGTGGGCTGTGTGCTTAATTAATCTACATGGGATGTTTCTCAATTTTTTACATCGGCGGCGGTGACGATTTAACATCAGACATCAAACATCAGACATCAAACATCAAACATCAAACATCAAACATCAGACATCAAAGACATCCCTCAAACCACATACCAAAATAACATAAAGAACCCCTATAGTGTAGCACTATAGGAATTGTCCCTTATTATTCTTTTAAAATGTCTACATCTTCTGGCCCAGTTGTTGAACTTATTGCCGCCGTCTCCAGGAACGGTGTCATTGGCGTCGGCGGCACTCTCCCTTGGAACATATCCGAGGATTTGCGCCGGTTCCGCGAACTGACTTACGGCCATTGTGTCATCATGGGACACAATACATGGCTCTCCCTTCCTGAAAGCGCTCGCCCACTTCCTGGTCGCATTAACATCGTTCTTTCACGCGAGGCAGCCCTCGAAACACTCCCTGAAGATGTGTATTGGGTGCGCCATGACAAGTCGCGAACAGATATGGTATCTGGTCTGTATCCAGAAACTCTCGAAAATCTGCGCAAAATATGCGGCGCATATCCAGAAAAGAAAGTTTTTATTATTGGCGGTGAACAAACATACCGCACATTCTTCAGTACATTCGCCGCCGAATTTACACCCAAGAAACTCCACATTACTCACATCGATAAAATTATTCCAGAACAACTTGGGAGACTCTCTTATTTCCATGTCCCCACCAATTACCAAATCACATCCTATAGTGCGAAATTCAAATCCGACGCGGAAGGATGCTCTTTCCAGTATATTACATACGAATGTGGAAACGAAAAATGGTATGAACGGATTCTCCCCTCCAGACCACTCTTTGGTGAACCGGCGCCCCCCTACATTCCCTCTGCCGACGAAACATATACAACTCTCCTCAAAGACATCCTCGCCCACGGCCACAAGCGCAGCGACCGCACCGGCACTGGCACAACATCCGTCTTCGGCCGCCAACTCCGCTTCAACATTCACAACAGTATTCCCCTCCTTACTACGAAGTTTGTTCCCTGGAAAGCCGTAATCAAGGAACTCCTATGGTTCCTCCGCGGTGATACCGACGCCAGTAAACTCGCCGCCGACGGTGTCCGCATCTGGGATGGCAATACCAGTCGTGCCTTCCTCGACGGCCGCGGCCTCAGCCACCTTCCTGAAGGCGATATTGGGGCTGGCTACGGATTCCAGTGGCGACACTTCGGCGGTGCCTACCAGACCTGTAAGGAGACCTATGATAACACTATAGGATATGACCAGGTGGCGGCCGTCCTGGACCAGCTCCGCCACGACCCTTTCAGTCGTCGCATCTTCATGAGCGCCTGGAACCCCGCGGCCCTCAAGGACATTGCCCTCCCACCATGTCATGTGTCGGCACAGTTCTATGTCGAGGAGGACCAGACGGAGGGCCAGGCCAGTGGTACAGGACAAGGTCGTCGCTACCTATCATGTCACATGTATCAGCGCTCCGTCGATACATTCCTCGGCCTCCCCTTCAATATTATGAGCTACGCGACCCTGACTCATATCTTCGCCACACTCACCGGTATGACGCCAAAGGAACTCATAATTAGCACCGGTGATACCCACATTTACAACGACCACATTGAACAAATCAAGACCCAGATTGAACGCCATCCCTATAGTGCTCCACTCCTTGTCATCAATCCAGCCATTCGCGACAAAACACTCGAGGAAATCACTGTCGACGACTTCGATGTTGTCGGCTACTTCCATCACAACGTGCTTAAGGGGAAAATGGCGGTATAATCCATAATACACTATAAGAATCATTCCTATAGTGTAAATCTGAGCCCCCTTCTACATGCTCATACGCCGCAACATCTTAATGTCGCTCTTGGAGTAATCCGCCGCCTCACCATAAAACTCCGCCGCGAGCAAATACGCATTCCATCCCCACATCCACTCGGCCGCATACCGCATAATTGCCCGCTGAATGTCGGCGCGGTCCGTCGCATCCAGTTCCCCCGCCGCTTGAAGATGATAAAGATGACGAAAAAGAGCCTCTTTTTCGCGTGTGTCGAAAAACATATTGAGATTCAACGCCAAATTTCCACACCAAACGCCAGCCATTCTTATACCCTCCAATAGAATAATTCCTATAATGCTACACTATAGGGGTTATTTAGGCTGCGTTGGCCTTACTCGCCTTAACGGCTTGAATCGCCTTAACGGCTTGAACGGCCTAACAAATACCCTGCGAACACCACCGCCGCCGCGCCCAGTGTCACCACATGTTCTCGTACCCGCGCATACGGCATATAAACACCGTCCAGACGGTCAGGTACATCACATAGCGGGCATGTGTCCTCGGAAAAGAATGTATCGCTGTCATTCTCCTTGGCGACCTCGCTCATATACTGAACCCGCAAGTCCTTGTGTCGCAAGAGAAGTCGCCGATGTTGCGCGGCCATCATATACATGTAAAACTCCACGTGCATCTCAATGGGGAAAAATTCCTTCAGAAAGAGTTCCGCACATGAACGACTAATGTAATAGGCATGTGCTCCGTTGAACTCCAGCACCCGCTCATAGGAGCCTTGATATGGAACTTCCTTATGACTCCACGCATGTGTGCCGAAGAGAAACATATCACATGCCGGCGCATGGGCCCACGCCGACCGCATGCGCTGAAGTACAACCGGGTCGAGATATACATCGTCCTCAAAGACGAGCGCCCCTGGCTCCGAGCTCTCCACCAGGTCCTTCCAAATCCGATAATGACTATACGATGCGCCGATTGCCCCCACCGTATTAATCTCATGGTGGGACCGGCGCAGATTTCTGCCGATGTTGTAGCGGGTATGTAATGATATATCCTTGTTGGCGGATATATCGAGTGTCCGCCCATCCGTGGCAGACCAACGACGCAGCTTCTTGAACGCTCCCACACCCTCTAACGCCTGAAACTGCGCCCAACGGTCAGGTCGTCGGTCGAGATTAATTACATATACTGGATAATTATAAAGGTCCATCGTCTCCTCCTTGATAGATGTCAATCCCTATAATGTAACCCCATGAAAAATTAGAAAATAATCCCTATTATTCAGCACTATAGGGATTAATCTTTTTGACATATTTACTTCTTCTGTCCCCCCTGCGCCTTCTTCCAAGCCACATACTGTCGTGTCCGCTCCATGAAATAGCTGGAGCCGAGTTTCTCCACACCCATCTTGTGGAGTTCCCGCTCGACGGGAGTGAGGGAGGCCAAGAATTCCTCCGCATCCGCCGGCTCAGGATGAGGCGGCAACACTTCAATCGGTGAGCCTTTCTTCAGCGTATTCATCTTACTCTCTGTATTATCATTACATACATACCCCCCTCTAGACGCGACCAATTTTATCCAGCACTACTCGCGCCGCAGTAAATAGGACACCGCCCCACAGAGTGTCCGCTACACCGAGCATCAAAGGATAGTCCTTAAAGAGCGCCATAACGGTGAAGTCATATACAGCATAGGTCGCCGCACCCGTACTAAAGGCACCCCACAATGTCCGCTCCTTCAGTAAAAGGAAGGCCATCGCCACATATACCACCGCTCCCGCCCATAGCCGAGCACGCAGCCCACGACCCCCCTGAATCGTCTCCACCACCGCACTATAGGTGGGGCCAATGAAATTCAGCCACACCAGGTCAATCAAGAACAGCACAAGTGCCGCCAGAGCCAATGCTTTCCAATTCATTTTCTAATCTATACACCACATAAAACAACCATAATCCAATTCCTATAGTGTAAAGCGGAAATGGACCGTTCCTCTGTTGTTTCCCTCGACGCATTCGAGGCCTCGCTTCGAGGCTCCATTACCGTCTGGTTTCTCAAGGACGACACACCGGCCCACCCTGCCGGTTATGCCGACCAGGTCTATACAGAATCACCCCCCATTCGACGAAAAATCCTCTTAACCGCGCCCAACTCCTCACAGGCATGGAGCGTCGTCGACTCATGGGATATTATCTATAAAGTCGGCGCCATGAACGAATGGGGCCTGGCCCTCGCCATCCTCCAAAATCAATCAACCCCCTTTGTAGTATGCGTCACCCCTGAACTCAGACCACCGGCCCCGTTCTTCCAGAAGCTTGTGTCGAAACCGAATCCACTCATGACCATGATTCTCTATAGTGTTCTCAGTGGCGGCAACTTCGTAGAAAATTCCTATGTTTCCAATACATATGTCTCTTCATATTTTTTCCCATTTATTAGCCCAGTCGACACCGTTCAAGTCGAGCATATGGAGCGCATTTTACGCGCTCTTGTAGGAAATACGACTTTTTCTCTTAAAGATACACTCAAGGATATTTACAGCGCACAGGCTGGACTGACCGTCTCAAAGGTCGGCTACTCCGCATATCATGTATTCTGGTATTACGCCATGACCGCAGCCCGTGTCAAGACTCCGCTCGTGGAGCTCATTCAGGCATTTCTTGGACAGGGATGATATTAGATATTTCTGAAGACTAATCCCTATAGTGTGGCACTATAGGGATTATTTAGTTATGTATTTGGAATGTTTTCTTACAGAAGGGAGCCCATGGCGCCGGCCTCCATGAGAGACTTGCTGCCACCGCGCTTCTTGGTGAACAGGGTGAACTTACCCTTCTTGGCGACGAAGCCGAGCTTACGCAGGGTCTTAATGGCCTTCTTGCCGGCTGCGTGCTTCTTCTTGGAAACAATGCGGCCAGCACGGGTCTTCATGAGGTGCTTCTTGTGGAGACCACCGGAAGTGTGCTTGGCGGTGCCGTGGAAGACCTCGGCCTTGGTGCCAACGGTCTTCTTGAACTCAGCACCACCGCGCATGAAAGGACATCCCTCGCGACGATTTTTACGGGTAACAGCCATTGTGAAGTTTTTCTACTTCTTAATGCGATAAAAAAGTCGGCGGCTCCTTCGGATTCCACATATTTAAACGCGGCACACGACCTGCGTCCATCGCATCCATCAACTCCGCCATGAGGGCAGCATCATACACGCCGGCATAGTGGACAAGGAAATCACCAGGGAGCCACAGCCTGCGCCCTGGGAGACCCATAATATACGCATTGAAGACCCACGAGGACATACATACTTCCACCGCCTCCAAGTCCGCCGGCAGCGCCTGACCAAGTATCTTCACCACCGCCGCATTCTCCCACCACACATGATTGATACATGACTCCTCCGCCCACACACGCCGCCAGAAATCTACCGCCCACGCACCTGGCCGTACAATCATATTCCCAGTGTTCAAATGCGCACATACATCATATGTCAGAAGAAGGTCCTTCCCCGCCGGCAAGTGCGGCAACACATGGTCCTCCAACCGCAACGCCGGATTCGTAATATAGACATCCGCATCACTAATCCAAATGTAATCATACTCCCCCACCAATCCACTATAGTGAATCCACGCTGGTACCTTACTCCAGGCAAGTGGTCGAGTCCGGTCCCACCACTCCTCCCCCAGCTCTACATATGTATACCCATGCCGAGCGGCGTAGGCCCGTTTCGAGTCCAGAGCCTTCGCCAGGGACCGCCGGTAATCCGCGCCAATCACCAGCGTCAATATACATATTCTCTTCGGGTCTATCGGTGCACCACTCATTAATCAATCCCTATAGTGCACGCTTTAGGTCTGAGGCCCGCCAAAAAATTGAAATCCGCCCCCTGTTGCTGGAAATAAGCAGTAATATACACACAATCCCTGTGACTCTGAACTATAGGAATGTCGACTGCTGCAGCACCGTCAGTTTCTTTCACTTATAAGAAGAATGTTGATGGACACTATGTATGTCCCCATTGCCCCGCGACCTATGAGCGACAGAATTCCATGCACTATCATCTGAAAAAACATGCCGGCATGTATCCCCATAAATGCCGGCACTGCGACAAGGCATTTCTCCAGAAACAGACTCTCGACCTCCACATGGAGGCAAAACACGCGGACAAACTCCAACCGGTGAAATTCCATGTATGTCCCCACGATGATTGCCCCTATGAAAGCCGCACCAAGGCAAATCTGGTCATCCATTATATGCGCATCCATTGTGCGGATATTTGTAAGTTTACCATTACAAAGGATAAATTTACAGTATGTTCTTCTTGTAGTGAATCCTTCAAGAGCGCGACGGCATATTTCTATCACGCGGCCCAGTGCACTCCGCCGGCCAAAACGGCGGACAATTATATGAATTATTTGAAGGTCATCAAAGGCGAGGAATCATCCAAGACCGAACAAAAGAAATAATCCCTATAGTGCTTCCAAATCAATATCCTGTTTTTCTTTTTGATAGAAGTATTCGAGACCAATGATTACTACTATCATTGAGACCCAGCTGAGCCCATAATTTAACGCTGTCCCACGAACTTTCCCAAATACGCTCACCATAAGTGGAAGAAGCACAAAGAAAAGAATCCATGATACTGCCCACCCTGTAAAGGCAAATGCCGATAATTTTATCAGCTTTTGAATACCGTCAATTGACAAGTCCATATCTAGTACCTTTTTAGAAAAAAGGTGTGCCAAAAAGGTGTGCCAAAATCATCTATAGTTTAGACTCGTAGTTTACACTATAGGGTGTGTATTTAATTGCTTCTTAGAGGAAAAAATCCCTGTTTGCCGGTGGCAAAGCCCTCGCTTTTACCTTACAGGTAAAAGTCTCGGTGTGCTTCGCACATCCTCGATTTCTATCTAAAGATAGAAATCTCTGTAAACCGCCATTTCATACAAATGGTAGCCGAGCGCGGCGAAACCCACGAGCAAGAGCGCCTCGTAATAAGGCCGCGGGGTTTCCGTTCCATTGAGGCCAATGTAGAGCAGCAGCGGCCCCACGAGCAGCGCGTGAACAGCGTTAACCCAGGCATAGGACGACCCCTTTATCATCCGCATCACAAACTTGTAGCCGTGATAGAGCACGAGCACGGCGCCGAGCACAATCAGAGTCGTGTAGACCGCCGCCGGCACCGCAGACTTCATAATACCGACATACAGGAAAAACGGCGCAACCAGGAGTACATGAAAAAGATTCAGGAAAATCGGAGGATTCATTCTACCAAGGGTCGTAAACAAAATTGAATCAAAAGTACATACCCTACAGTGCAACCCAAGGAAATCACATCATGGACGACCCCCAGCCGAGCACTATAGATATGTTCGTGGACGGGGCATGTCTTGGCAATGGGAAAGAGGGGGCACGGGCGGCATGGGCATGGGCATCGGCGACAGACCAAGTCGTCACTGAAACCCACGCCGAGGCGGTGCCGACCGACCAGCCCCAGACCAATCAGTACGCCGAACTTGCGGCGTTTGCCTACGCGTTCCAACGACTGCCGGCATCTCCAACACGAGTCCGTATCTATAGTGATTCCGCCTACGCCATTCAATGTATCAGCGTCTGGGGTCCAACCTGGAAGACCAACGGCTGGGCACGCAAGGCCGGCGGGCGAGGAAAACCCCTCGAACACATCCATATTATTCAACCCCTCGTGGAGACCTATTTAAAGGAGCGGGAGCGTCTGGAACTCGTTCACATTGCGGCACATCCAAAGGCGGCAGAGGGACGGCGCTATCCTGCCTCTGGAAATGTGCTGGTTGACCGATTGGCTCAGGCTCAGGCTCAGGCTCAGGCTCAGGCTCAGGCTCAGACCAATACTACTTAGACCGGTTCATCCCTTTCTCCACCACCATTGAAGCCATTAATGTACCAACAGCCAATACCCCCAACCCCCATGGCCTTCGCGGCGGCAACGATGGTGGTCGATAAAAAGCAACAAATATACCCTCTAAACGCCGGCTAATTTTTTGCCCATGACTCATGAAAATAAAATTGAATCTATTCTTATATATAATTTTGATTTAGACCAACACAACCCAACCCAGCCCATATCAACCTAAAACAGAAATACACCCTATAGTGTAATAAGAATGGCATCTTTCTGGGTAGAAACTCTTCGGACTGTCGCAGGAGGAACCCTGGCACTTGCTGGGTCATATGCGTTTTATCGACATTCTATCTCAAGCAATACATCAAATGTCCAATACATTCAGGATAAAAATATTGTCGGCGTTCGACTCCCCCCACTCGACCCCTCCGTTGAAAAGGTTACACATAATACTCTATGTCTTACCAATGTGAAGCACTATAAGAAATTGAGTGAGTCAATGACTGAAGTCTACTTCGAGAAACCCACATCCACAAACACTATTGCCGACTTCAAGGCCGACTGTAAAGAGTGCGGGGCATGTTCAGTGCTTCACTACGATAAACACCAGCGCGACCCCGCCTTTGAATACATTTCATGGACAATTTAAGATAGAACAATAATAAATATTATATGAATTATTTTTTATTGTTCTTATTTTTCTTATTATTTTTACGAGTATGTCTTTTATTTCCAGAACCTGATTGAATTATTTTTTTCGTTTTTATATAATATAGAACATTTCTTGTTATTTTATTTATATTTTTACCACCTAATGTACTTATTATTTTTGTATCTAAAATCCATTGTATACCATGAGAGTCGGGTGGTTTATCATGATTATATGTAACATTATCATGATGTATGGGTAACTTATAAATATAAAATGTATAAGTCCCATCATTAAATGGTAATGTTACAATATCTACAATATTTCTTTCATAGGGTCTTATGTCAAACTGTGTTTCTTCTAATGTTTCACGAAATGCGGTAGTAAATATATCTTCACCTACTTTTTGTGAACCTTTTGGTAAGGACCATTTTCCATTTTCTTGGTGCACCATAAGAATATAATTAGAAATATCAATAATAATTGTTCCACCCTTTATATTTGTAATATCATTTGATGCTGGAAGATAATCCATTTAACCTTCTCTACTTTTAATTATATACTTTAAAATAATAAATAATAAATTTATCAATTTTTTATATCTTATTTTAAAGTATATAATTCTTCTCTATTCAGAGATACAAGGCGACTAGGTGATTCATCTACGATGAATCCGACCCCGCACCAGGCCGAGTATGGAGAATATAGGGCACGCAATATGCCGCCAAGAAGCCGAGGAAACCGGTCACATGTGCCGGCTGCCCCTTCAGTACCATCGCTAAGAGACCGGAGCCCGCGACCATCAGTGCATCACCAAAAATCGCATTTGCCCCTGCCGCTTCGGAATAGTCCTTAAAGAGGTCAATCATCGAGTTCGTTCCACGGCTGATGTTCTGAATCACCAGCTTGTAAAAGCCGACATCATGGACAATACCAAGACCAACGGCAAGACCGAGGAAAATCCACGGGGACCACGACCGGTCAGCCATGTTCGGCTCCACATAGTTGGTGTAGACATAACGGGCGACCAAGAAGACCAGCACTATAATGAGAACATCGGCAATGACGCCGTTCAGACCGAAGGTGGTATACCAACGGTTCAGATTGGAACCCATCATACTGGGATAATAACGGGTCAAGAAGATAACAATCACATCAATAATCAGCACGGCAACAAGGATATACCAGAAGTCACCGGTCTCGGCATAATAGCCAATATTCTGGAGAGACGGCTGAGTCAGCGCAGCACCCACGGACACACCGCCGGCCAAGACGGCGGGAGCAACATAACTCGCATCCGCCGCCGCCTTACGGGTCTGCTCGGCGGCCATCGGCGGGGCAGAGACGGCGGGAGTACCGTTGCCGAGCGGGAGCTGCTGAGGGGCTGGCCGCTGCTGCTGCATCACCATCTCATTCACAGGGTTAGGGGCCTGATAGCCATTGCCCCCTTGCTGCGTCATTTGGGGCTGTTCATAGCCTGAGCCGATGGAAGGACCCATTGGTTCAGGTTCCCAGAGGGCAAATTCACTCATTTGTAATATATTCTCTATAGTGTAGTCCCTAGAATAATCCAATGCCTCTACATAAAGCCTGTTCCAACGCATACACTATAGGAATTATGGCCACGACTCCTTATTCGCCCGCCGTTCAAACACGGCATTACCGCACTCTCGTCTTTGACCCGTCGCTGGAAATTGTCCTGGAAACAGAGGGCGACTGGAAACGGCCACGCGAGGCGGACATTGCGAAACATGGGTATGTTGCCGATGTTGACATGGAACCGCTGCGACAGTTTATCAAGGGGAAGACCCAGATGGTGGAAATAAAGGGGGTTACTATTAACATGGAGGAGTTGTCAATCTCTTTCCGTGGCTATGCCCTCTCTGCGGATGGGTCTCGCTGGATGGTGTCACAATATGCGACGGAGTCTTATGTCATTCCTATAATGTTTTCTAAGGAGAAGGTGAAGGGAGTGGTCGAATATTTTTACCATATGTTTACTACTGTATAAAGTTTCCCATGTTTGATGTTTTCCATGTCAGATGTTTTGGTTCGAGCCGATGTCGGATGTTTTAGCCAAAAAACATCCCCATGTAACATCCCCATGTAATCAATTCCTATAATTCTGAACTATAGGGATTGACATTTTACATCTGGGATTTGAACATCAGACATCGAACATCACCGTATGAGTCGCACCACAGCCTCCGCCGTCTCCAGTGCCCCTTCCACCCAACATTGATTCCCTGCCGAGTAACTCTCCCCCGCAACATAGACTCCTGGCAAGGACCGAGGATACGGCCGATGAGTCCGCGCCATCAGCTCATCCGCGGAGACATACCTATCTTTTTTTCCAAGAGGCAGCCAATAAGAACATCCCACGGTCCACAAATGCGCCTTCGTATAAGTCGGCGCCGGCACTCGGAGCTCAGGCCACCAGCGGCGCACATCTCCCATGACAGCATCAGCCAGTTCACGCGACTCATCTCCATACTTCTCCACCAATTTCCTATAGTGCATCGTATCGGCACCGTCCGTGTAACTAATCATAATTGTCCCCTTCGATTCATCTATAGGAATCATGTAACGCAGACCCCCTCTAAATACAACACGCCCTAGTCCCTTGAACCATGAACCCTCCTTGCCAACAGGGAAAATCATGTAAATCCGCAGCAACGGTTCTGTCTTTAAGTGCCGCAACGGCGCCCAGGATTGAAAGGGGGTGACTGACCGCAAGGCATCGCAATGAAGTGTAAGAATACATGCCCGCCGCGCACGAAACACCACCGTCTTCATATCCTTATAATTAAACACACAGTCGGTCGTCCCACCCTCCGCCGGTCGCACTTCCGTCAGCGTGTGCCGACCGAGAACCACCACACGGTCAGTTGGCAGCGCCGATAACATCCGGGCCACAAGCTCGGAGAACCCCTCTGCAACAACGGAGTACCCAGCAGGGGTGCCTAGCGGCCCTGACCCTGACCCTGACCCTGACCCTGACCCTGACCCTGACCCTGGCCCTGACCCCATGAACGCATTCAAAGCAACATCTGCGCGCATCGTTGTGAGTTCTGAACTATAGGAATAGTGACCGAGTATCCACTCCACCTTTTCCTTCGAATACACCTTGTCCATTAATTCCTTTAGTGTATGCCGCCCCAGCACCGCCGGTCCGAGCCGCGCCAACGGCGCCAGAAAGACGCGAACCCCCACCGATTCAAAGAGATTCTTCACTACCGCCGACTCAGGGCTCGCCTTATATCCCAGCTCGGCACCAATCGGCACGGCGTGGAGACCATGCTCGCCCAGTAGCGCATGAACCCGCCGGTGTGATGCGTGAATCCGCCCAGCCCCCGCCTCCCAACGCACCGGCGATGAACATGGGATACTTTCACAACCAACACGCAGCCCCTTTGCCCGTGAAGGGGCTGGTGCATAGGACATAAGCCGCCCCCCAAATGTCTTATACTTTTCAAGGACGGCAATACTCCATGACGGGTGACGCCGAGCCAGCTCCCCCGCCGTCCAGAGACCGGCCACCCCCGCCCCCACAATAATTACATCATAGGCGGGATGTATACGACTGACCGACATCTCCTCACCCTAGAACACAATTCCTATAGTGTAAGCCCAAAGAAAACAGGGCCACTGTGTGGCCCGCTTTGAGGCAAGTTTTACTTGCCGAAAACACTATAGGAAATTCTTAAGTTTCACTAACGCTTGGAAGCAAGCGCCATTTGTAGACGAATTAGGTCGCTATAAGGCATTACCCCACGACGCACACCACTAATCAGCGTGTTTCCTGCCGCAAGCACTCCATTAATTTCATTATAAGTGGGATTTAATACAAGCGTTCGTTCGCAACATGTGAATTGCGTAATTGGACTTGTAATATTACCGCCACCGCCACCAGAAGTTACATATAAAGTATATTCCGAAATATTATAACTACCTCTATTACGGAGATATATTGTATAAGTTCCTGGGACTGTTTCACTCGTTGTAGAAATTCTTCCTGTAATAGAACTCATTGTTATAGTGCTATATGACGCTGGGTCGCCACCTGAAATGTCTAAGATGATGTATGTTTTTCCAGAAATAAGCGCTGACTCACTTTGACTTCCTGCTGGGATTGCGTAGGATGGCGCATCTCCATTCGCGAGTTTTAATTGGTTTATCACCCAAGTTTTCACATCATTTTTCTTCGCAAAATAAACCAGAACACCCCCTGTTAATTCATTTGTTACCATACTCATATCATCGCCATCATAATAAACATTATAGGGTTGATTTATCCCTTCTGATGGATAATTTGGAATGATATACGCATATAATTGTTCATTTGGTAGATTTCCTGCGTCCCAGTTGTGATGATAATATAATGTTCGAGTCGATGAGTCATTAATTGTATAGCTCTGTGTTAAAGTTTCATAATTTGTGCTCGAGTCAGAACCCATGTTTCCATACGCCCCAAAACGAAAGGGAAGATTATCCGCAACGGATATATCAATTTGGAAAATACCCTCCGCCGACCATCCATGTGTAATTGTAAATGTGCGACTAAAGACAAAAAACTCCTGTGTAGTTAAAACGCCGTCCGCCTCATTTTGTGGAGAAAGAAGTGGGAAAAAATATTTTCCAGTTGTAACATCATAAATATAGAAAAATCCCCAGTCATCAAATACATCATTCCCCAAATCCGACCAATACGACGCAATCAAACGGTCTGCTTCATCTTTCTCGCCAGCTACAATATTTCCATCCACAAAATCCGCCATACCTGGGAAAAATTCGGCTTGATAATTAAAGGGGTCAAATTCTAGTGTATAATCATTATTATTCATATCTTTAATTACAGTCCCACCTACAATTTGGTCTGGCTCATATACACTTGTTAGATTATTGCCTTGAATAACTAGTCTTGAATATGGACTATAACCCATGCGTCGTAACTCATAAGGCTCGCCAATTACAGTTGCGACCCACGCAGTTCCTAGAATCGGATTCGGTATCCCTGTAAGAGTTGTATTTGCGTGCGAACTATTCCAACTCCCTGGGGTACCACCTGGTGAACCAGCTTCAGAATAATTATTTGATAGTGTATATTGAGTTGGACCTGGATTTGAACCATTTACTACAGAAACATCGCCAATTATAAAACCATTATTATTAGGACTAACTGTTCCTGTTGTATAACAATTGCTGATTGTAATAGATGTAGTTCCACCTATATAGCCACAAATACTACCATTTGATTTAGGACTAGTATTATCAAGATTTCCAGTACTATAGCAATTTGTAATTGAAACATTTGTCCCATATGAACCACATATTCCTCCAGCATTTGACCCTGTAATATTTCCTCTTGAATAACAATTACTCATTGTAGCAGATACTAAACCAGCATTCCCACCAACAATTCCGCCAGTATTTGAACCACTTATAGCACCAGTTGAATAACAATCCGTAATAGTAATATTACCACTATTAGAACCAACAATTCCACCGGCAGCATCTCCTGAAATAACACCTGTGCTCCAACACTGTGAAATTACAAGTGTTCCACCACTTGAGGCCGATTCTCCGCCTACAATACCCCCACCTTGGTCACCAATTGAGCCACTGCTACTACATCCAATAATCGTAAGAGAACCATTAATTCCAGAATAATATCCTGTGATTCCACCACCTCCTTGAGAAATATTTCCAGATGAATGACAATTAATAATATAATTGTCGCTCGCATTTCTTCCATAAAAAATATGGCAAAACCATCCGGCATTTATGGCTAATGTGCTTCCATTAATTGCTTCAATTTCAAGATTATATATATTTATATTTGAATTACCATCATTTGAAGGGTTTCCATTTTGAATTAAACCTGGATAATTGGTCACGCCATCAATGTATATTTTCGGACGTGTTCCATCCTCTTTTAGACTTGTCGTCCCAAAAGTCATGCCCGAGTTATTACATATAAAATAATCATTGACCGTATTTAATGAAATATCTGTTACAAATTCAACTGTAGTCGCATATATACTAAATGGCCAAGTAATTGCATACCAATCCACTAAATCATAACTATATTCCTGAATACCTTCATTTTGTCGGATATAGTAGTTCGATGGACCACCGACCGCTAACCCAGCCTCACTCATCGGGCCGAGCAAAAGACGCGGCTCAAAACCAGTGTCAACAGTTTCGTGATACAGACCCTCTGAAAATGCGTACCCAGTGCCACGCGCAATCGGATACGACTCCTCGCCAATTATAAATCGGCCGGCACTATCCGTTAGATACATCAAATAGGTCTTCTCAAAATCGCGCGCCCCTCGGTCAATGTGCGGGCGTGTATCTCCCTTTATCCAACGAAACGGAATCGAATCCACACCCTCCAACTCCAAAGCGAAAGCGTCATACACCGCCGCCTTCAGATCTGCCGAAATCGGAATTTGGAATGTGATTGACCCCTCCTTCAACACATCAATACGCCGTTTCGCATCAATCACTTCAGGAAGCGCGTTGATGAAATCAATCAATGCCTCACTAAAAATAGATGTCTTTGTCAACACTGACATCACAATCTCTATAGTGTAAACAATAGAAAATACCAAAAGAATACACTATAGGGATTAGGGTATTATTTTGCTGTTACTTAGCGGCACTTCGCCATCCACGCATTAATGGCCGCGAGGTCAATCGTTCCCTGGAGCTTGTCCACAAAACGCCCATTCTTAATGAAAGCGAACGATGGAATCTTCTGGAGACCACAATAGCCATGCGTATAGCCATTCTCATCCACATCACATCCATACCAAACAACATCAGGATGTGTTCGTAGCAACACCTCCTTGTCCAGCTTCTTACATGGGCCGCACCAGGTCGCACTAAAGAGAATACATACATATGTCGGCACCGCCACCCCCTTCGGGTTCAGAATCTGTGTCTCAAACTGCTCCTGTGATTCAAGCCGTCGCATTGGGGATGGGAACTCCATTGTATTCCACCGGCTCGTTCTTCTGCGGAGCATCCACGAAATATTCTACATACTTTTTCCGCAAGAAATAGGCCATTGTCCCCATTAGTACGGCAATCATCACCCAATCAGCCGCGCCGGCTTCATAGGCAGAGGCGGCTATGCCTGAACCACCTGCCTGTTTCACACTCTCAGACACATTTCCTATAGTGTTTCCCAGAGCTCCCACTACAGGATTTGCTGAAGTAGCAGCAGACGCAGCAGCCTTCGACAACTCCTCTCCAATCTTTCCCTCTACCGCACCTTTCAGTCCACTCACCATCCCAGTCGCCCCTGAAGCAAGACCCTGCGCCGCACCAAGAGCAACCTCTATAGTTTTTCCAGTTTCGGTAATCACTTTGGCCCCCGTTTCCACCGCCCCAGCAACCGCCCCTACCGCACCTGATACCGCCCCCACCGCCGCCGTTGCAGGTGCAGTTACATTATCAACAGCACGTCCCAAGAGGCCCATAAAAGGCGCAAGTACCGCACCGAGGCCCGCACTACAAACCTCGGACGGCTCAGGAACATCCTTCGGCCCAAGAACACCCGCCGCCGCTACCCCACGCGGTCCAATAAATAGGGACGCAGGGAAAAGATGATATGTCCCACCCTCAAATAATGACTTCGGAATTACCACCGCATGTATCACATTCATCAATGTATAAATAATCCCCACCGGCGCAAGAATAAACCAGAAGAGACTGGTCAAGAACTTAAAGCCCGCACCTCCCATGTCACCTGCGACCACATACTCCAGACCAAAAGTGAAAGGAATGAAGAGCATCACCACATACAACAAATAGCGTAACGGGGATTTCCCTAACGGCTCGTCAGCGTTGACGCCGACGCCATCCCTGAACATACCCGCCCCAATACCCAGAGGACCGAATACGGGAGCACTCAAGCCATAGCGCTGGACGCGGTCTTGTTCCGTGACCACTTGGATAATATCATAGAAATACCACAGACCGAGGGTAAAAATATTCGTAAGTGCCTTAATGATACCTGACAACGGACTCCGCAACCAGAAATGGTCAAGACCAAAGAAACCGAAAAGTATCGTAGCCACAATCAATGTCCAATACGGATACCACGCCCCACCCCAATAGCTTTTTTGTGTATAATCAAAAAGGTTCATAGGCCTTCCTATTTAGCGCCGCTTCAAAAAACAATATCACAAATTAACAACAAATAATCCCTATAGTGTAACATTATAGGGATTGTTCTTATGTAATTCTATTGTTTTCGAGTGGAACACTCGCGACTCTCTGAGTCGCTCATGTATTTCTGTCATTAGACAGAAAACATTCGCACCCGCAGGGTGCTCATGTGAAGTGTGTTTACACACTGAACATCGGACTTGCGTAGCAAGTCCTCTGTATTTCTGTTATTAGACAGAAAACATCACCCCCCCAAAGCCATCAACAATGCGAAGAACATTATGATTAATTGCGTATACCGTCACAAATACTTCCCCACGCCCAGCCGTCGCCGAATAATCGGTCGATGTGCTATTCATATCCAGCACCCACTTAATCGTGTCAATTCGACTCGCATTCAGTGACCCGCTCGGCTGAACATCCTCGGGATTGAGCGCGAAACAATAGTTATTAATATATAAATAATAAGGAATTGAGGTGTGTCGCTGATAGGGTTGAATCAGGGTGAAAAAGTCAAAATTCCGCTTATCAAAACGGTCCTGGCCATCCAGCTGAAGAACCGCGTCGTTATACATACTCGTTCGGTATACGGTCGTCCCTGAGGAATTCACCGAACTCTCGGAGTATCCCAAATTACTAAAGTTAAAATGCTCATTGCGTTCCGCCGAATAGTTCCGCTGTAATACCCAAATGAACTCCTTAATTGGATGATTGAAATCGACTTCTACATTGGCCACCGTTGCGCTCCCAGTCACACTCTGCTTCGGCGTATACTGGACCTGCGTAATTAAATACTCCAGCGGTGTGCTCACAAAACGCCGCCGCTCTTGAACATCCAGATACACATAATCACCCCACATGCGGATACTGTCAATGTGAAAGGCGGAGGTGTTAATCGGCAACGGGTCATTATTGGTCAAACTGTAGATGCTCTCCGTGAAATAAATCAGCTCGCGCAAAGGGCGAAGCACAATGTTAATGCGCACAGGATGATACTGAAGAGCAAGCAACGGTAAATAGGACCCGGGGCTCTTATTGAACCAAAACTGTAGGGGAATCTGAAGCCGCAATGGCCCATTCAATCCATCCACCGGATAATCACCGAGTTCCCCTATCATGTAGTTATAGGCCTCGTATTTGGTCTCGGATGTTGTTAGCTTATAATTGAGCTGCATGAACTCGCCCGTCTGTTTATCAATCTCCTGCTCACCAATCTGAATGCTAATTTCCTTAATAAGGGCATGACCAATACTATTACAATATTGGGCGGGTGAGCCGTCATTAAAGGTCAGTGCCGGCAAATTCACCTCCAGAAATACAGGACCAAGTAAATCACCAGCACGAGGCACCAAACACGAAATGCGCTGGCCAAAATCGGGCGTGCCGTCGAAATACATGCGCTTGCTCTCAATTGCGAAGTTGGTATAACGCCGATACACCTGCTTGAACCACGACACTTGGGGATTACCCGTCAAATATACATCCTGTTTTCCTACCGCTACTAGCTGTAGCAAACCACCATTTTTGGTCATGGCGCTCTCTTCTTTCCCCTTATAAATTCGCCGTCCTCGTTGGCGCACAACAACCCAACCAAAGTGCGTGCCTCGCCCCCATATGTATCCATTACACTAATAGAATGAGCCTACAGCCCGGTAGTTCATATGTCAATTACCTTGCTGTCAAAAAGTTGCTCCCTCTTGATGAGCAGGCAAATCAATACCCATCCACTACCATCTTCGCAGTCGATGGGTCAGGTACCCTAGCCGGTTACGCACCAGCAAACTGGTTTACCGCCATCGGTATCCCCAATCCATCCACCGTTCAAGGAGAATTAGTCAGCACTATAGGGGTTTTTAATAGCGCATTTCTATCCACTGTCGCCGGCCTCGGCAGCGCCGGCTACGTCAGCACTAAAACACTCGACACCGCCCTCGCTAGCACAGTCGGTGGCCTCGCAACCACAACCGGTGTCACCTACGCGGAATTCGATGCGGCCATCAAAGGGCTCGGAACTATCGGCTACGTCTCCAGCTCACAACTCACCAGCACCGTCGCCGGCCTAGGCAGCAGCGGCTATTTGAGCACTGCCATCGACGGCACCCTCGCCGTCTCACGGATTTCCACCGGCACAATTTCCCTCAGCACCGTTTCCCTCGTCGATATTACGAACCCCGCATCAAATACACTCCTCTATAACGACAGCGGCAATCTCTATTTCGGAGCCACGCTCATTGGCGCGAACCCCACCGACTTGTCGCTCAATACTATCGATGTATCCAGCGCCACCGTCGCCACCACTCTCACCGTCGGTGGGTCAATCACCGCACCCATTTCCTATAGTGATATCGTAAGCACCTCTGTGGTAAACGCAACGACTACCCCCGCCCAACGCACATGGGCCGTCGCCGGCACTTTCGGCGCCAGTGATTATGGCACACAATTTAGCACCAACAATGGGGTTTCCTGGGACCTCTCCGCACACCTCTTCGCTGGCGCGACCAATGGAACTACATACCTCAATGGCCGCTGGTATGCCCTCGGTCTCTACGGTGTCCTCAACTCCGTCGACAATATGGGCATTTATTACAGCACCGACAACGGCACCACCTGGACTGCCCCACCGAACCCCAGCGGCACGAATTTTATCAACGCTGACATCCAAGGAATCGCCTTCAATGGCACAACATACATGCTTGTCGGCCAAAAGTCCGGCCCTCGCATCTGGACGAGCAGCGACGGTATCAATTGGACATACATCACATCTCCCGCAAACATGACATCCGTCTATCGTGTCTTCAATAATGGCACCTACTGGGTCATCATCGGCCAAGGAACATCCCCCATCCAATATAGTCTCGATGGCACATCCTGGACCGCCGGCACAGACAGCTTCACCGGCCTCGAATTCTTCAAGAAGCTCGCCTTTGACGGCTTCACCCTCGTCGTCGCAGATACAAATAATGGAAATATCACCTATAGCATAAACAAGGGTCTCACTTGGAACACCGTCGCCGTCGGCGGCACAGAAATGACCGCCCTGACCTGGAATGGAACATACTTCGTTACGGCCACCAATGAACCCGCACTATACTATAGCCGCAATGCACGCGCTTGGACCCGCTCCCCATCCACACCCAGTGAATCCGTTGTATCCTTCTTCTGGAATGGAAGAGTCATAAAGGGCATCGGCGCATCGACTTACACATATGAGAGCAGTGATGGTATTTCCTGGACCGAATCCGCCAAAACATACACACTCGCCACCGCATCCATCATTACCTATAATGTATACACAGGTGATGCCCTAATTACAGAAAACGGGCGCTATTATGGCGTGGATGTTCCACATTTCTATGGCTCTACGAATCAAATCTTCCTCGGCCCAAACCGTATAGTCCTCAACAATACTCTCACTATAGGAAATGGTGTCGTCGGTGTCATGAAGGGCGACCCCACCTTCCATGTCGATATCGAAGGTGGACTCCGCGCCAGCACCATCCAAGCCAGCACGATTCGGCTCGCGGACCCGTTGCGCCTCGGCGGCGGCACTACCCTCTACGCACGCGGCGGCTCCTTGTATGTGAACGATATCCCTATAGTGCAGTCCACCGTTGCCGGCCTGGGTCAGACCTATGTTTCCATTCCCTCTTTAACGAGCACTGTTGCCGGTTTGGGTCAGACCTATGTTTCCGTTCCCTCGCTGACCAGTACGGTCGCTGGTATTGGCAATAATCTCTATGTCAGTTCATTAACCGCATCAACCTTTACAGTAACAAATAATGCCCGTATTGCATATGTTAGCACACTAGGGATAAGTTCAGCATCCATTACAGCCGGCGTCGGTTCCGCTGGTGCTCCTTCCTATAGTTTCGGCGGTGATACGAATAACGGGATTTTCTCACCGTCACCTGACATGGTCGCAGTTACTACAGGTGGAGTGGAGCGTCTTCGCGTAGATGATGGTGGTCGTTTAGGAATCGGTACAACAACACCATTTTCTGGATATCGAGTCGATATTAGTGGTGACTTGGGGTTGGGTTCTGGTTCAAAACAGATTTTCTTCAGTGAAAATTTGGATAATAAAATTAGCTTGTGGGGTGGGACAAATACTACCCAGTTTCACGGATTTGGTGTTCGTGCTGCAACGCTACTATATAATGTCCCAGACTTTGCAAATAACCATGTCTTTTATGCGAGCACAACGCGTGAATTGATGCGTATTAACGGTTCAGGAAATGTCGGTATTGGTACCGCGTCCCCTGCTACACAGCTGGATGTGAGTGGTGCGTTGACATTGCGTGGCGGCAATGCGGGTTCATCATTTTTTGATGCGAGCAATACATATATAACCTTTGCGGAAAATGGTTCTTCTTCTGACTGGGTGAATTTACGACAAATTGGTAGTAATAATTCAATCGCCTTATGTTATGATTTCAACGACAATTTGGCGGATGTCCGTTTCGTATTACGTAATAATCCAAGTTTAACGGCTGGAGCACCATGGGAAGTGTTGCGTGTCGATAATGACACATCATCCTTCGGTTCAAATGGAACAATGCAAGTGACACAATTCAGTAATGCAGCAACCACGACTGTTCCCACTCTCAATCTACGAAATACTTCGAATGGTCATCAACTGAATTTTTATACAAATTTGGGCACGGGGAATTGGAATAGTATTGTTCAAACAAATGATAAAGCTCTTATATTTCACGAGGGAACGCAAAATACGGGGAATCTTGTGATTGCGCCGTGGGGCGCAACTGGTGTACCAACTGGGATTCGAATGACAACAGCTGGTAATGTTGGTATTGGTCGGACACCCGCTTCTGGATACGCTCTGGATGTAAGCGGGGGTTACGGACGTATTCAGAATTATGTAAATGAAGCCGGTTTAGAACTCTTAGCTGGTGGAACTTTCAGTATTCGCCGAACTAACGGGACAAATGGAGACGCGCAATTATATAATTTCGGCACTGGTTCTATGAATTTTGCAACGAATGGAACATCAGGTCGTATGGTTATTGATGGTTCTGGTAGTGTGGCAATTGGTTCTGGTGGGGTAGTTAATTCAGTTGCGAAAGTAACTATACAGAATGATTTATGTCTTGTAACTGGGGCAAACTCCGCAGGGGCTGGTGGTTCTGTATATTTTGGGATTGAACAATTTCCTACCTATTCTCCTATGAGTCAAATTAAAGGGGTATTGACAAATCAGACTGGTTCTGAACTACAAGGAGGGATTGGTTTTTTTACACGACCATTCGGTAGTTCAGGGCAAGTATTAAGGGAGCGCGTGCGTATTACAAATGAAGGATTTGTAGGAATTGGAATTTCTACACCAACGCAAACACTCGATGTCTCAGGCAGCGCCCGTGTGACTGGAGCACTCACAAAAGGCAGCGGCACATTCGACATTCAACACCCCCTCCACCCCAGCAAACGCCTCATCCACAGCTTCATTGAAGGCCCGCGCTGCGACAACATTTACCGCGGTGTCGTCCAACTCGTCGACGGCCGAGCCACTGTAAACCTCGACACCGAATGCGTCCATCAACCAACATCTGCCATGAGCGCCGGCACATTCGAAGCCCTGTGCGCCAACCCCATGGTCTATCTCCAGAATAATGAGTCCTTCGACCGCGTCAAAGGCTCCGTTAGTGGCGGCACCCTCATAATTGAGTGCGAATCCCCCGCCTCCATCAAGGTAAATTGGCTTGTCGTAGCTGAGCGTAAAGACCCCCTTGTCAAGGAATGGGACCGCACCAATGAAGACGGCTACTTGGTCACCGAATATACCCCATAAACATACACTATAGGAATTGTTCTTAACACTATTCCTATAGTTCTCGCCCTTCGGTCTCGAACTAGCGTCATTGCCTTGCGGCAATTCCTATAGCGCTTCACGCTAGCGTCATTGCCTGGCGGCAATTCCTATAGCGCTTCACGCTAGCGTCATTGCCTTGCGGCAATTCCTATAGCGCTTCACGCTAGCGTCATTGCCTTGCGGCAATTCCTATAGTTCTCCCCCTTCGGTATCGCACTAGCGTCATTGCCTGACGACACTCCATCAACCGCCCAGCGCAACAATACGCGCCTCCAGTTCCGCAATCTTCGCCTGTAGCTGTACCACAACACCCCCTACATCAATCAGCACTGGACTGGTAAATTGGACGGAACCACTATTCAATGTTCCAATCGTATTCGTCGCCACAGTGCCGGCAGCAGCAGTTGCCGACGCTGCCGTTGCGCTGTCCGTCGTGATAAACCCAGAACCGGTTGACGCAGAACCTGAGGCAGAACCCGCAATGTTAAACAGCGGAACAATATTCAACACATACGGATTATTTCCATAACCAGCCGACATGACACAAGAACCCAATCCCTATTGTGTAATTCCATGAAAAACTTTTAGGCGCGCACTATAGGAAAGACATACAGATGTCTACAAGCCCGATTGTAATTACTCCGAGCACATCGGTCGTGCTCGTAAATACAGCGGACTTCTCTGGAAATCCGGTCGTCCTGCTGCCGAATTTGACGAGCGCTCCTGGCGTGATTGGCCGTATTATAACTGTGCGCGATAATGACGGTGGGTCCGTGGATCCGACGAAATCCATCTACATTAGCACGACTGGCGGGGCTCGCTTTCAATCAGAACTCAGTACCGTCACTCTCAGCACGATTCGTATTACGCAGCCCTATGGTTTCGTCACACTTACCCCGCGCTTGACCGATGGCTCAGGCAATACGAACTATGGACTCATGAATGTATATGCCTTCCCAGACGCGAGTCCAGCAGCATATGTGAATACACTGAATGCGAATTTCTCCTACCTTAGCACACTCAGCACGGTCAACCTTGCCGTCGGCCAAAACGCATTCATACAGGGAAATCTCAATGTGACCGGCTCCATTAACTACACGAATCCTGGGTCATCCGCATTCAATAGCGGGACTGTAAATGCGAACACCATTAGCGCGGCCACTATTCTGAACCGCACATTTAATGGCGTCAATATTGGAGCTAGCACCATCAATACGAGCACTTTTGTTGTGCGCGACAGCGGATCCATACTCCTGCCGAACTCCAGCACATGGAGTAACGCCTCCGCATTTGCCGGCACGGTCGACCCCAATTCACTCAATATTGGTGTCCCCTCGGCCGGTGGCGGTGCACAGATAGGCCTTTCATCCAACTTCTTCGGTATCCGCGCCTTCACGAAGGATTCCAGCGCAATCACATATTCCACTACCATGGTCATGCGCGACGGCAATGTTGCCATTAATCCTGCGAGTGTGGCCGATATTGGTGTGGACGGCAACTCCAATTTCAATTACCGTTTCTTCGTCAATGGGTCGACCCGTATGTCAAATCAGGGGCTGAATAATAATATCGTCCTCTTGAAGCAGACGGGCGCAACAGGTTGTAATTTTGAAGCAAATACTTATGGCGGGACTCTTGGGACTTTCCGTATGGATACTTCCTCGAATATTACGGAGGGGTTCTTCGGTTCTGGGACATTCCTCAATCAGTATAAATGGATGAGCGCAACTAAGGCGGGGTCTATAGAATTCTTTACAGGTACATCACTGACGGCGGACACGTCTTCTCGTATGACGATTGATAATACGGGCCGTGTGGGGGTAGGAACACCCACCCCTTTAACACAGTTGGATGTGAGTGGTGTGTTGACGATTCGTGGAAGCACTACTGCTTCTGCGTTTAACAGTGATTCCAATACATACATTAGTTTCGCAGCAAATGGCGCTTCCACCGATTGGGTGAACCTGAGACAGGTTGGTGGTTCGAACGCAATCGCACTTGCCTATGATTTTTACGATGATCCAGCGGATGTTCGTTTCTTATTACGAAATGCCCAAGGGACTCCATGGGAAGTGTTGCGTGTGGATAACAATACATCAACTGGGTCAAATGGAACAATGCAAGTAACACAGCAAAACAGTGCGGCAACTACAACCGTCCCAGCCCTTCGTCTACAGAACACTTCCAATGGACATCAACTCAACTTTTATACAAATGCAAACGCTGGAGATTGGAATGCTCTCGTCCAAGCAAACGATAAAAGTATTATTTTCCATAATGGTACACAAAATACAGGGAATTTGGTGATTGCGCCTTGGAGCGCAGCAGGGGTGGCAAGTGGGATTCGAATGACTACCGAGGGGAATGTGGGTATTGGTCGAACACCTGCTACTGGATATGCTCTCGATGTGAGTGGTAGAATTCGTCTTATTAATTCAGGTACAGGTAGTGCTTTTATAGATTTTTCAGCGTCAGGAGGAACATTTTCAATTATTCGTCAAACCGGAACAAATGGCAATGTGGATATTCTGAATAATGGAACAGGCTTTCTTTCATTAGGTACAAATGGATCCCCTGGAAGATTAACAATCAACTCAAATGGGAGTGTGGGTATTGGTACTTCTTCACAATTTAATTCTGCTGGAAAAGTAACAATTCAGGACGATTTATGTATAGTATCTGGTGCGAATGGTTCAGATCAAGGTGGATTAATTTCTTTTGGTATAGGTCAATATAATACTGCTTCGCCTATGAGTCAAATTAAAGGGTTATTGGAATTTATTCCTTCCACCTTTACGGAAACACAAGGAGGGCTTGGATTCTATACAAGACCTTCTTCGGCATCCGCTGGTCAGCCAATGATTGAACGTATGCGTATTCGTGGAACAAGTGGGAATTTGGGTATTGGTTGCGATCCAAATGACTCGTATCGATTAGATGTTTCTGGTTCCGCGCGGGTTTTTAATGGAGGTATTTATGAACAACAGTTTAGTACACAAACAGGAACAGCGAATCCAGCATTACAACTCTATAATGCTCCCACGAAAGACCGTATTGAATTATTTACACGGTTACTCGCTGCTGGTAATTACAATAATATTGTACAAATTTCCGATAAGGCAATCATTTTTTCAGATAATAATAGTTATAATTCAAATGGGGGATTCGTAATTGCTCCACATTCATTGGGAACTAGTGGTATACGGATTAGTTCAAATGGGTCTGTGGGGATTGGCTGTAACAGCCCTTCCTATACATTAGATGTTGCCGGTGCCGGCCATTTTACTGGAAATTTAACTGTAGATGGAACAATAACAGGTTCTGTAAATATATCATTCCCTGTGTATAATATATAATAATAATATAAAAATGAATATTATATTATGTATAATTAATAATTGGATAATAATGTAAAATTCCAGATCGATTTTCACAAACAAACCAATAACATGAATAATTTGTTCCTGAAAGAACATTCACTATTGATTTCACATTTTCATTAAAATAATTCAATGTATGAGTTGAATCTTGGCTATAATATGTATCTGGGGATGATAATTTTGATTTCATAATTAATAATTGTGATTTAAGGTTTGTACTATTCACTGTATTATCCTTAATTAATATATTCTTTGCCGATGTATTTGTTAAATTTATTTGAATATCATTTGTACTATTTATAGTTGTAGCTGTGCTGCCAAGTGCGGAAGTGCCCCATGAAACTCCAAATGTTGGTACCGAACCCATTATATACCAACCACTCCCATCTGAAATAAAAAGAATACCCGTGCTTTTTTGTGACGCACCAGATTCATTTACAACAATATATACTTGCGATGAACTATTATTATAATAATTATAATCAATTGTATATGTATTACTCGCATTTGAACGAAATACAAGAGCATTATTATTATATTTATCACTATTATTACCAGCATAAACAACCATACATAACCCACCTTGTACAGCAGCCGGTAAAGTGCATAAATTATCGCCGCTTTGTCTAGAAGTATTATTATTTACATTAAAAATATTTACGGAATTTGCCGTTGCTGTACCAGTTTTCCCTGAAGCATAACTCGAAGTGCTCGTAGTGTTTAAATTTGTTTTATATAAATTTCCAATAAACCAATTTGTCCCGTCATTAAATAAAATTGCGCCATTACGATTATTTAGTGTAATAACGGGAGTTGAAGTCCCGTCTATAGTATTCGACGTCCCTTCTGGTACGATCTTTACATAATTACCTCCCGTGACATTTTTAATAAAAAATAATTGTCCTTTATTTGATGTTGTTATTTTTGGTAATATTATCATATCATTCTGTGCTGTTTTTGCAAATATCATGTTATTTTGTGAGGTTGATATATAAAACGTCTCATCGAATACAGCATCTACATCTATAGTGCCACTATTTGCAGATCCACGACATACGGCTCTTATACGAAATTTAATTGGTGTATTATTACTAATTGTTTGTATGGTATAATTCGATGAATTATAATTTTGATTATCAGGACTACCAACACCATATGAATTCGTTCTTGTAACAATATTTGCATCACTTATATCAATTACTAATTCTGTATAAGCAACACGACTGCTTGTTGATGAACCATAATAACCAGAATAATAATCTACATTATAACCAAATGTATATGAATTTCCGGATGTATTTGTAAAACTAAGATTTCTAATATAAACAGATGCGTTTACACCAAATCCAAAAGAACTTCTACTCGCACTCGCACTACCTACTTGTGAATCCAAACTCATCTAATAATAGTTGATTTTTATTTTGTTTTTTAT
>JACCDP010285122.1_pt1 | contig 55009 bp, 40 predicted proteins | sample 7445841 | NCBI WGS metagenome assembly JACCDP01 (sample SAMN15323441, study PRJNA562643) | freshwater metagenome | isolation source: river surface water | place: USA:Blue River Watershed | collected 2017-08-17 | reverse complement strand
TAGGGACACTCACCGTAGATTGGAAACCAAGTCCCCCAAAACTCCCCCCTGAAAGCTGCATGTTTACACCAAATCTTCTGCTGGGTCGGGTAACAAAATTCACAGCACCTGTCATAGCATTTTGGCCGAAAATTCGAGTTCCGGAACTTTTATAAACCTCCACATTTTGCACATTGGTGAGTAAAACAGGCAGGTTCATTGCGTGATGTCCCGTTTGCGGATCCACCAATTTAAAACCGTTAATCAAGATCAAATTCTGTTCAAAAGTACCACCGCGTATGCTCAAATCGCCTTGAACTCCTTGGACGCCGCGTTGTCGCAAATCCACACCAGGAACATAAGCCAGGACTTCATTAACGGAGCGTATGGGTAAAGCGCCATTTTTTTCCATATTAAAGTATTGTATGGTGGAGGTTCGATCCTTGAAAGCAAAAGGCAAACCTTTACCATAAACCACCACCTCGCTTTTCACTTTAAACGTATCCGTCAACTTGAAGGTGTCTCTAACCAAAGTTCTTTGAGCTAGTACGGAGGTTAAACCTAGCATTAAGCTAAAACAAAGCAATAATTTCATCGGTAGCAATAATTAAATTGTGTTGGTGTCTCGTCAAAAGTAAAAGATATTTCATGTTCCCCTGGTAAAAAATGTTCAAAATTATGTTCAAATACTACCCCAGGAGTCATAGAATAAAACCACACATCTGCCATAAAATGCTGATTTTCAAATTTCAATACCCCTGTTTTTCGGGAACCATCCATGGAAATTATGGAAAGATTAGCTTTAGGTTTTTTGACCTCGGGAAGTTCCCCAAAAACAAAGATCCGCTCCTTTTCTTGTCCAACCACCACCTTAACAGCGTAAGGAATTTTCATTGCCTTACCATCAAATATCGTCAGCGATTCAAAGTTTTTCAATGATATATTCTTGCTATCATACGTCAAGGTTCGTGGTTTCCTCCCTTTTAATGAATAAACCTCGATATGTGCCACCGTTTGGACCGAATCAATGTTGTTCGCAACAAGGGATAATTGCTGTTTTTCAGCCCTTTGAACAAGGCTTATCGGTTGATACAATGCTCGGACTTTATAATGCATGGCCTTCCAGTTTCCATAGAAATCGATGCTTGACCAAGTTGGAGCAGGCCAACAATCGTTGAGCTGCCAATACAAAGTTCCCATACAACGTGGCGCATCGAGTAAATGAGCCCCAATGGCCGTTGACATAGCATGGGCTTGGGTGAGTTGGGAAAAATAAACCAACTCCTTAAAATCCTTATGAGACCCCAACAAATCAAAAGCGATACTTAAAATCTTAGCATTACCCACATAGCTTTTTTGATGGTGTTTCATGGCATTTGATTCAATAGACCAATTCGAAGCATCGCAAAAACCCGCAAGCGTTGAATATTCAGGAAAACTCTGAAAACCATACTCTGCGTTAAATCGACCTATTTTGTGAGCAAAATCATGGATAGGATCGTTTCCATGCCAAACACCCCAATAATGTTGGGTCCCGTGGTTGAAGCCTTCTGGCTTCCCCCAATTGCTCAGCGGAGAAGTATGCACATAGGGAAGGTTAGAATATTGCCGAAGTACTGAAGGCAAAAGTTGATTAAATAAAGCATCGTAAGCCTGTTCGATGACCTTCTGATCGTTCGTATCTAGGGCATATTCTTGCTGTAATCCCCAGTTTTTCCAGGCAACATCGACTTCATTGTTCCCGTTAACGTATACCACCGACGGATGGCGAGATATTCTCGGCCATTGATGATGAAATTCCTCTTCAACATTTGCCAGGAATTCAGGGGATCCGGGATACATGGCACACGCAAACATGGCATCGTGCCAAACCATGATGCCTGCTTTATCACACGCATTGAGGAACGCTTCGTCCGCATAGTCTCCCCCGCCCCAAATCCTCACCATATTGAAATGGCTATTCTCCATTAAGGCTACCCATGATTCCCATTCCTTAGCGCTCGTGGCTCCACCATAAATAGAGGGCGGAATTAAATTAGCCCCTTTTATAAACACAGGTTTACCGTTGATTTCAAAAAAGAAGGATGTACCCCATACATCGGCTTGCTGAACCAACCTAACGCTCCGAATGCCGAAGGAATAGCCATACTTTTGAAGAATATTACCTTGTTCATCCAACAAGATAAGCGTATCCATGTACATATTGGGCTTACCGAATTCCCGAGGATACCATAGTTGGGGGTTATTCAACGAGAACCGGAACTTTTGAACATTTTTACCATCGTTTTTCACCTCCCACCGAAAAACTTGGGAACGTATTGAGTGGGCTTGAACCTGGGGATTTTTGATTAATACCCATTCCAATTCAGCCGTATCGCCTATGTTCAATGTGTTGACAACGCACGAATTAAGGCACTCAGGTGATTTCCCTTTAATACTTACGGGATAAGGAAAACCGAGGGTATTTATCCTAGGCGACCAATCCCATCCGAACTGATATTGGGGCTTACGCGTTAAGGGAGCTGCTTTAACCTTTGCATTATCGTTTGGCGCAGGATAATGAAACGGTTCGCTTTCATAGCTTGACTGATGAACCAAGGCAGGCGGCGTGAAAATTGCTTCGATTTCGTTAAACCCCACCTTGAGTTTGTCGCGAACATCAACCTGATATGGATGGAAATAGTTCTGCGCCTCAAGGATTTTCTGTTGGTTCAAATAAGCGGAAGCATAGGTATCGATGCAAGGGAATTGCAATTCAACTTGGGCCGCATTGAATAAGTCTTCTGTGATAAAAAAACGGCTCCGGATATGCCATTGATGCTCCTCGATCCATTGGTATAACTTCTCGTTTTCCCCATACAATGGATCGGGCAACATGCCAAGGTGTAATAAAGCTTCTTGAACACTACCTCGTTCGCCAAGAGGAAACCATTGATGTGAAATAGGATGTTGAATTTCCCATGTGAGTACGAGCTCCTTTTGAGCACTTGCATGAATTGCTAAAAAAAAAAGGAATAAAATAGCTCCTCTTTTTACCATTTACGGTCAAATTCGGTATCGACCATTTCGTCACGATTATTCGATTTTAGCGCGAAATTAAACCCATTGTAGACCGAAAATCCTCCGACATTTCCCAATGTATCCATGGCAATAAATCCGCATTGTAACCCAGTTAGATCCTTGTTCTTACGAATGATTCTCATTACCACCTCTTTGCATGCTTCAGACGGTTTCATGCCGGCCCTCATCAATTCAACTACAATAGCGCTTCCGGCAACACGAATAATGGCCTCCCCTAATCCTGTTGCAGTTGCTGCCCCTACCTCATTGTCAACGAAGAGGCCAGCTCCAATAATGGGAGAATCACCTAACCTCCCAGGCATCTTATATGCCCATCCACTAGTGGTGCATGTTCCCCCAAAATTACCCTGTGCATCTCGAGCAATTAACCCAATGGTATCGTGGTTTTCGTGGTTGATTTTAGGACGCTTCAAAAGTTCCTTGTTTTCTTTTTTCCATGCCAAATAATCCTTTTTCACCTCTGGCAAGGGCGTTTTTATGGTGGCAAAACCGTGATCTAAGGCAAACCTACGCGCACCCTCGCCAACCAACATGGCATGAGGAGTTTTTTCCATAATTGCTTTGGCTACGGCCGCAGGATGAGCAATGCCTTCCAAATACCCGACGGCTCCACTTCTTCCATCACCGTCCATAACGCAGGCATCCAAGGTAACGTGTCCTGTTCTATCGGGCCTGCCACCTATTCCTACGCTTCGATTTGTAATGTCCGACTCCGTTTGCATAGCTCCGGCTACAGTCGCATCCAAAGCACTTCCACCCTTTTCCAAGACCTTCCATCCTGCACGGTTTGCTTCTAAGCCATGAATCCATGTGGATATGATCATGGGACCCTCCACCTGCTCTTCAAAGGAATACGCAGGAAAACTTGCCCCATGCAAAGGTTTAATCATGCTGGCAGCAACGAATAACGAGCTGTTCTTTATGAATTTTCTACGGTTCAAGGATTCTTCTTTTTCTTTGTTTGTTCGATAGTCAACCAATCTTGAAACACTTTGGCATTGCGCAAATGCTCGTCGCCATCCACCGCAAAATTATGCAGGCTCGAATAATCAGGTTTGGCACACATGTACAAATAATCGACTTTGGGGGCATTCAACACGGCATCAACGACGGAGGAAGGAGGCAAATAAATCGGCCCAGGAGGGAGGCCTTGAATTTTATAGGTGTTGTAAGCACAATCCTTGGCACGATGAACTGCGGTTAATCGCTCTACCCCATCCAAACTATCTCCCCAACAAAATTTAAACGTCGGATCGGATTGCAATTTCATGCCTGTTCGAAGACGGTTCAAATAAAGACCGGCAATGGTTGGCCATTCCTCCGCATGCTTGGATTGTTCCGAATAAACTATGCTAGCCAAGGTTACGGCCTCGCAAGGCTCTTTTAAACCCTGCTTTATTAATTTCTGTTTACGATCCTGGGTCCAAAAATTCTGGTACTCCTTTACCATTCTCGCAACAAATGTTTCCGCATCGGTGTCGTAATACATTTTATACGTATTCGGCATAAAAACGGCAGGCCATTGCTCCAAGGTAAACCCGTATTTATTTCGAGTAGACTCCTTGGACAAAAAGTCCAATAACGTGTCCTCTTTCAAGCCAATGCACTTAGAGATCGCCTTAGCTAAATCCTTCAAGGTTCGACAGTTGTTAAACGTTACCGTAACCTCTACTTCAGCATTTCCATTGCCCCTTTTATTCTTAATGAACCCATTGATTAGATCGCGATACGACGTATTGGGTTTAATCGAATACATTCCTAAGGCCACCTGATCTTTTCCTAACTTTTTATAGGAGAAAACCGTCAAAAAATCCTCCTTGGAATCAATAATTCCTTCACGTTGCAAAGCATTGGCTAAATCCTCTGCTGAGGAAAACTGTTCAATTTTAAACCTCGCAGTTTGTGCATTAATTGTTGTTTGAGAACCGGCCCTGTAGGCTGATATTTTAGACCAAAACAAAACAATAAATACGATACCAACAGCCAAGGCACCTCCCGCAAAAAACAAGATCTTTTTTACTTTTTTAGACATAATTGAAAAGCTAATTCATCGATTAAATTATCACCGTAAACATACCAATTCTTTCGCACACCGATCATCCGCCATTCGAGTTTTTGAAACAGCTGAATGCTCGCCTCGTTGTCAGCGTGAATAAAGCATTGTAAATTATTTAGACTGAGCACCTCGCGGCAATAATCGCAAAACAAAGAAATTGCCTCGAAGGCATAACCTTTTCCACGTTCTTGTGTATCCGCAATCAAGATACCCAACGTTGCAAAACCGTGTTTAAAGTTCACATCATAAAGATCAATGGCTCCAATTGCTTTATTATTTTCCTGCAATTCCACAATCATTCTCAATTGACCTGAAGTTCTAACACTTGAAAATTGCTCAATCAATTGATGGATGTTGTGCATGGAAAAAGGCACCTCCGTATGGCTTATTTTCCAATTGGCTGGATTATTTTCCCAAATAAAAAGCATGGAAGCATCGATGGGTTCAACAGCCCTTAACTTGATCCTTTCTGTTGCTAACTCCTTCATTTCCATTCGTAGACACCTTCGAATACCTCCAGCGCAGGCCCCCATAGCCAAATGTTCTGAAAGAACTCTTTTGCGTAATCAAACTCAACCTTTAAGGTTCCGCCTTTTGTGCTTACCTCTATCGGCCCATGCTGTATTGCATTGCGATGTGCGTGAAAAAGTGCTGATGCAACAGCACCGGTACCGCACGAAAGGGTTTCATCTTCAACACCTCTTTCGTAAGTGACAATCGCAACCTTCCTATCATCGATGTGCTTCATTAAATTGACATTGGCTCCATTGGGCGCATAGCGAGGATCATGCCTCAATTTAAACCCTTCACGAAGAATATGTTGCTCGCTAAGGTCATCGCTGCAGCGAATGTGATGAGGCGATCCTGTGTTGATAAATGCGTCATGACTTGACAAGATGTCAGGTGCATTGACATCCATCATTGAAATTCCAATTTGATCTTGATGTACTTTAAAATTATGGATACCGTCGTATCCTTCAAACGAAAAGGTCGTCATGGGAATTTCTGTCAAATTTGCAAAAAGCACGGAAGCTCTGGCACCGTTACCACAGAAACTTGTTGATCCGTCGGAATTGTAATAATCTACCTTAAAATCATGATTTTCAGATGATTGAATCACAATTAATCCATCTGCCCCAATGCCAAATTTCCTGTGGCATACTTTTTGAATTTCCTCGGCCTGAAAATTAAGACCTTGAACTCTTATACCGTTGAAAATGACAAAGTCATTACCGCACGCCTGTATCTTTTTAAAATGCAAGACCATTGCTACAAAATTAGTAATTACCTCCTTGAAATCACTTAACAATCTTTAACAGGCCATGTATTTTAATTTTCAAATCTCCTTTTTAACATTGTAAACACATAAAAATCAATAAAAATGAAAGTAAATAATCTTGCTAAAATTCTTGTTGTTTCTTTTCTTGGCGGAACCATACCCTTCATTGCGTTTAACAGTTCAACCCGCGAAAAAGAGCCAGTAAAACTTTCCGATAGAGTGATAGATGGCGATCAATACCACGCGAAGACAGTTGGTTTGAACGGTGAAGAATTACCCAATTTAACCCTTGCCTCAGAATCCAGTATCAATTCCGTTGTACACGTAACGACTAAAGTGGTTTCAACGACGTTTCAGCGCGATATTTTCCAGGAATTCTTTTACGGTCCGGGAGCCGGAGGACGAGAATTTAAACAATATGGTTCAGGTGCAGGTTCTGGGGTGATTATTTCTTCCGAAGGATATATTGTCACCAACAACCACGTCATCGAGAACGCTTCGGAAATCCATGTAATACTCAATGATAATTCTGAATATACTGCAAAAGTGGTTGGAGCCGATCCGTCAACCGATCTCGCCGTACTTAAAATAGAAGGTTCAGGCACCTTCATTCCTATGAAATTTGGAAACAGTGATAACTTACACATTGGAGAATGGGTTTTAGCCGTTGGCAATCCTTTCAACTTAACTTCAACAGTAACGGCAGGAATCGTTAGCGCTAAAGCAAGGAATATTAACTTACTCTCCGAACGCATGGAGAAAGATGTCGTGCCTATCGAATCATTCATACAGACGGATGCTGCAGTAAATCCAGGAAACAGCGGTGGTGCCTTGGTCAATACTTCCGGCGAGCTGGTAGGCATTAACACGGCGATCGCTTCACAAACTGGGGCCTACAGCGGTTATTCCTTCGCTATCCCAGTCAACCTTGTGGAAAAAGTGGTCCGCGATTTAATCGATTATGGCTTGGTACAAAGAGCCTATTTAGGGGTCCAAATTTCAGCGATCAACCAAGAAATCAAAGAACGCGAAAAATTGCCCAACCTTAAGGGAGTATTCATTAGCAGCGTGGTTGATGGAGGTTCAGCGGATAAGGCCGGATTGAAATCAGGGGATGTTATCCTAAAAATCGGATCAAAAGAGGTTAATTCTCCGGCGCAACTGCAAGAAGAAATCGGACGGCAAAGACCTGGAGACAAAGTCGTTGTAACAGTTCGTAAAAAAAATGGCCAAGAAGAGACCATAGACGTTTTACTCAGGAATAAAGACGGCGAAACAGAATTGCTTTCAAAAGAAGAGATTTCCCAAAATTTTGCCTTAGGTGCAACCTTTGTTGAATTGAGCACTAAAGAGAAAAAAGATTTAAATGTGGGATATGGGGTTAAAGTAAAAACCATTACTGCAGGGAAGTTAAAATCCATTGGAATAACGGAAGGAACCGTCATTACCAAAATCAACAATGATCCTGTAGAGACCGTGGAAGAATTAACTCAAAAGCTCAACGGCGTCAACCGCGGAATTCTTTTGGAAATAGTAAGCCCCAACGGTGCCAGAGACTACAAAGGATTTGGGTTATAAAAAATAAGTTACATAATTAAAACTATAAAAGTTACCAATAATACATGGTTGATAAGTTGTTGAAATTTGCGCCAAAAATATTTTACAATGCATTTTTTTTCGTTTTACTTTGTCTCAATAGCTGAATTACCCATTTATAAATTATTTTGTACGAATGAGACAACTTAAAATCACCAAATCTATAACGAACCGAGAAAGCCAGTCTTTGGACAAATACCTTCAAGACATTGGCCGAGAAGAACTAATTACGGCGGAGGAAGAAGTTGAATTAGCCCGAAAAATTAAAGCTGGCGATCAAAAAGCCCTAGAAAAACTCACCCGCGCCAACCTTCGATTTGTAGTTTCCGTTGCGAAACAATATCAGAATCAAGGCCTAACCCTTCCCGACTTAATTAACGAAGGAAATTTGGGACTTATTAAAGCAGCGCAAAAATTCGACGAAACACGAGGTTTCAAATTCATTTCCTATGCTGTATGGTGGATTCGACAATCCATTTTACAAGCGTTAGCCGAACAAGCGAGAATCGTTCGTCTCCCCCTAAATCAAGTGGGTTCATTGAACAAAATCAACAAGGCATTTTCACGCCTTGAGCAAGAATTTGAACGCGCTCCATCTGCCGAAGAATTAGCCGAAGCTTTAGAAGTTCCTGAAGAAAAAATCAAAGAGAGTCTGAACGTTTCTGGCCGGCACGTATCGGTTGACGCTCCCCTTACGACCAACGAAGACGGAGGAACGCTCATCGACGTAATGATCAACACCGAATCGGAAAGAACGGATTCAGGCCTCATGACCGAATCGTTGCAACGAGAAATTGAACGTTCTTTGAGCACCCTTACAGAGAAAGAACGCGAAATCATCCGTTTGTTTTTTGGCATCGGATTAAACCACGGCCTAACCCTGGAGGAAATCGGATCGAAATTTAACCTCACGCGTGAACGCGTACGTCAGATTAAAGAGAAAGCTATAAGACGGCTACGTCATACATCACGCAATAAACTATTAAAATCCTATTTAGGATAAGAATTAAGGCTGCCTTAGAGCGGCCTTTTTTTTTATAGATACTTGAACTTTACGTATTAATCATCATCAACTATTGTATTATGTCACTTAAAATGGACTACGAAATTGAATTAAAAAAACACCTTGAACAAGAACGTTTTGCGGTTAAACTCCAAGCTAAAGTTGGAGAATTGTTGTACGAACAGGGCATTGAATTAGTCTTGTTTCGCCATCACCTTGTCGATATTACCATATCAGAATTGCTCAATTTACATGATTATGCGGGGAAAGTCGTAAACAAACCCATTGATGTTTTCACAACCTCTACGTTAGCAGAAGAAATTTCTAAGCTCAAACTAGCTCCAGCAAAATTAGACATCGGCAAATTAGCCAATGAATGGATCAGCGAATCTCCCAACATGAGCCCATCGGAATTTTTACGCAGCAGGCTCACTGAATTTGAACACAATGACACTCCAAGCTTTGAGCCTCGCGATGTAGTGCTCTATGGATTTGGTAGAATTGGAAGACTTGCCGCAAGAGAATTGATCCGCCAAGCAGGAAAAGGACAACAATTACGCCTTCGAGCGATTGTTACGAGAGGAAATTCAGACAATGATTTGTTAAAACGCGCCAGCCTTCTTCGAAATGATTCCGTTCATGGTGCTTTCAAGGGTTCAGTACAAGTTGACCTCGAGCAAAAATGTTTAATTATTAATGGACAAGTGGTTCAAATGATTAATTCCTCGGTACCCGAGGATGTTGATTACACCGCCTACGGAATATCCAACGCACTGGTTATTGACAATACGGGAATTTATACGACTCATGAAGCACTTTCTCGCCACCTAGCCTCCAAAGGCGTGTCGCGAGTTCTTCTCACTGCTCCTGGAAAAGAAATGCCCAATATTGTCTTCGGAATTAACGAGCGTAATTTACAACTGGATCAGGAAAAAATTTATTCCGCTGCATCATGTACCACCAATGCTATTAGCCCCATTCTAAAGGTTATTGAAGATTCCTTAGGCATTGTTAAAGGCCATGTTGAAACCGTGCACGCTTACACCAATGACCAGAATTTATTGGACAATATGCACAAAAAACCGCGAAGGGGAAGATCTGCAGCCGTTAATATGGTCATTACTTCTACGGGTGCTGGAAGTGCTGTCACCAAAGTAATCCCATCCCTGAAGGATAAATTGACTGCCAACGCGGTAAGGGTTCCTACTCCCAATGGTTCTTTAGCCATTCTAAGTTTGGAACTTGAAAAAACAACAACCCTGGAATCAATTAATGAACTCATCAAAGCAGCAGCCTTAGAAGGACCTTTGGTGAATCAAATCTATTATTCCTTTGATCCAGAATTGGTTTCTTCAGATATCATTGGCAATACGTGTTGTTCGGTATTTGACTCCAATGCCACCATAGTTTCAAAGGATGGTAAAAATGTTGTTTTGTATACTTGGTATGACAATGAATTTGGCTACACAAAACAAGTTATTCGATTAGCGAAATACGTGTCAAAAGTTCGAAGAGCCATTTATTATTAAGAACAAAATGCAATTTGAGGGAGCCTTGTTATCTTTTTAACATTAACTTTGTAATCTATTCATAACTTATGGCAGATATTTTCGAAAAAATTCAAGCGAATCGTGGTCCTATTGGGATGCACGCAAAAGAGTCGCACGGCTATTTTACTTTTCCTAAACTCGAAGGTGACATAGGTCCGCACATGCATTTTCGAGGAAAAGAAAAACTAAATTGGTCCTTGAATAATTACCTAGGCTTAGCCAACCATCCTGAGGTCCGAAATGCGGACGCAGAAGCAGGGTCGAATTTCGGATTCGCCATGCCCATGGGAGCACGTATGATGAGTGGAAACTCTAATTTACATGAACAATTGGAGCGTGAGTTAGCCGATTTTGTATCCAAAGAAGATTCCATTCTTGTGAATTTTGGATACCAAGCCATGGTTTCAGCCATCGATTGTTTAGTGGATCGCCACGATGTAATCGTTTACGACGCGGAATCTCATGCATGCATCCTAGACGGTGTTCGCCTGCACATGGGTAAACGCTATGTATTCAAACACAACGATATCGAAGATTGCGAAAAACAACTCGAACGAGCTACTAAACTTGCTGAAGAAACTGGAGGAGCGATTTTGGTAATTACGGAAGGAGTTTTCGGAATGCGAGGAGATCAAGGGTATTTAAAAGAAATTGTTGCTTTAAAGAAGAAATTTAATTTCCGACTATTCGTTGATGACGCTCATGGTGTTGGTACTTTGGGGGCTACTGGAGCAGGAACCGGTGAGGAACAGGGCGTTCAGGACGATATCGATGTCTATTTCGGAACCTTTGCAAAGTCATTTGCCATGATTGGAGGATTCATCGCGAGCGATGCTCAAGTTGTAGAGTACCTTCGGTATAATATGCGTTCTCAAATTTTCGCGAAAGCCATGCCAATGCCTTTGGTTGCTGGTGCCCTGAAACGACTCGAATTGATTCGAACACAACCTGAATTGAAATCAAAACTTTGGGAAATCACGAACGCACTACAAAGTGGATTAAAAAATGCCGGTTTTGAGATTGGACCTACGAATTCATGCGTAACTCCTGTTTATCTTAACGGTTCTATTCCCGAGTCAACCAATTTGATTTACGATCTAAGGGAAAATTATAACATCTTCTGCTCGATGGTTGTCTATCCGGTGGTACCTAAAGGAATGATAATTTTACGTTTAATTCCTACCGCAGTGCATACCATGGAAGATGTAAACTATACGATAGAATCTTTCTCAAAAATAGTGGGTAAACTAAAGGCTGGAGAATACATGAGTGAAACCATAGCCAAGGTTTAGTATTTGAAAAGTATTCAAATAAAAAAGGGGGCCTTGCCCCCTTTTTTATTTGCGCAACGTAAATTATTCTTCTTTCTTGGGATTCGTTTTCTTAGCCTTGGCCTTTTTTATCTGTACGCTAAGTTCCTCTTGATCGTCCACTTTATCCATCAAAACCGTATCACCTTGACTTAAGTTGTGATTGATAATTCCCTCCGCCAAAGGATCTTCAATGAATTTTTGAATTGCTCGTTTGAGGGGCCTAGCACCAAACTTCTCATCGTAACCTCGCTCAACGATAAAGTCCTTGGCTTTTTCTGTAAGTTCTAAGAAATACCCTAAATCCTGAATTCTACTGAACAGTTTATCCAATTCAAGATCGATAATCTTATGAATATCCTGACGTTCCAACGATCGGAACATGATCATATCATCTACCCTGTTCAAAAATTCCGGGGAAAAAGCTTTTCTTAGGGCATTTTGAATTACGGCTTTTGAATTTTCGTCCCGAGCCTCCTCCTTCGCTTTGGTACCAAAACCGACACCAGTACCAAAATCTTGCAATTGACGGGCACCTATGTTGGAGGTCATAATCAAAATGGTATTCTTGAAATCTATTTTTCTACCAAGTCCGTCGGTCATATGACCATCATCCAACGCTTGAAGAAGCAAGTTAAAAACGTCTGGATGGGCCTTCTCTACTTCGTCCAACAAAACGATGGAATAAGGCTTCCTGCGAACCTTTTCGGTTAGTTGCCCCCCTTCTTCGTAACCCACATATCCCGGAGGAGCACCCACTAGCCGAGAAATACTGAATTTTTCCATGTATTCCGACATATCAATTCGAATAAGTGCATCCTCGGTATCAAAAAGATACTTCGCCAATACTTTTGCCAATTGCGTTTTACCAACCCCTGTTGGCCCTAAAAAGAAAAAAGAACCAATGGGTTTATTGGGATCTTTTAAGCCGGCTCGATTACGTTGAATGGCTTTAACTACCTTATTAACGGCCTCATCTTGACCAATCACCTTGCCTTTAAGGGCATCCGACATATTGACCAACTTTCCAGACTCGGATTGCGAAACTTTGGTCAAAGGAATTCCACTCATCATGGAAACCACTTCAGCGACATTCTCTTCAGTTATAGTAATGCGGTTAATCTTCGCTTTTTCTTCCCAAAGTTTCTTTTCAAGTTCTAATTTCTCCTGTAGTTTGCGTTCTGCATCTCGAAATTCGACCGCTTTTTCGTATTGCTGCGCCTTAATAACTTCAGTCTTACGTTCCTTGATCTGTTCAATTTCCTGTTCGATATCCAAGATCTCTTGCGGTACATTAATGTTGGTGATATGGACCCGTGAACCTACTTCGTCCAAAGCATCGATAGCTTTATCAGGGAGATGCCTGTCGGTAATATATCGCTCGGTTAATTTAACGCATGCCTCAATGGATTCTGGAGTATACTTAACCATGTGATGGTCCTCATACCGCTCCTTAATGTTGTTAAGAATCTGTATGGTCTCGGGAATGGAGGTTGGCTCGATAATTACCTTTTGAAAACGACGTTCCAAAGCACCATCTTTTTCAATATATTGTCGATACTCATCGAGGGTTGTTGCACCAATTGCTTGAAGTTCGCCACGTGCAAGGGCCGGTTTAAACATGTTCGATGCATCTAATGAACCGCTTGCTCCTCCAGCGCCGATGATGGTATGGATTTCGTCGATAAAAAGAATAACATCCGGATTTTTTTCCAATTCTTGCATGACCGCCTTCATTCGCTCTTCAAACTGGCCTCGGTATTTAGTGCCTGCAACGAGGGAGGCTAAATCCAACGAAACAACGCGCTTTTCAAAGAGGATTCGTGACACTTTTCGTTGCACGATTCTCAAGGCCAATCCTTCGGCAATTGCGCTTTTTCCAACACCCGGCTCACCAATTAAGATGGGATTGTTTTTCTTCCTACGCGAAAGAATTTGACTAACCCGTTCAATTTCTTTTTCGCGACCAACGATGGGATCCAAGCGGCCTAATTCAGCCATTTTGGTTAAATCCCTTCCAAAATTATCCAAAACCGGTGTTTTCGATTTTGAATCGTTCGGTTTTTTTGGAACCCCTCCACCGTCTTCTTCTTCGTCGTTGTTGTTGCTTGGAAACTCTGCTTTGGGCGATGTATAGTTTTTATTCATAGTCATATATTCATCTTTAAGATTTTCGTACATTATACCGTGTTTGTTAAGAATTTGACATGCAGCACAATCCTCGTATTTCAGCATGGTCAATAGAATGTGTTCAGTACCGATAATCGCTGATTTAAAGAGCTTGGATTCTAAAAACGATTGTTTTAGTATATTCTCCGATTGTTTTAATAAAGGAGTGCTTGCTGGCTGAAACAAGGAGTTTTGCGATGAAGTCCTTAGCACCTTTTCGAGGGCGGATTTAACCGCATCAAAAGGCACATCGAACTCTTTAAGCAATCCATAAGCTTTTGAATCCGAAAGACCAATGATGGCCAATAAAAAATGCTCCGGCGCTACGTATTCGTTTTTTAAACGGGTAGCTTCTTCTTTACTCAATCGAATGAGGTCTTTTACTCTCGGTGAAAATTTGGCTTCCATGTAAATGTCTTGCAAATATAATGTTTAATCGTCTCCAAAAGTTACAGCGTTCAAGCTTCACGTAAATTCCATTATTAGGCGAATAATTTTCAACAACCCTTTGCTTTTTGTTAGTAAATATCGCCGAAGCACTTTACCGGACATGGATTTATCCCCTATTTTTGTAGGCTAACAATTTTTAACATATAAATCCACCGTTTGAAAGCATGAGAGAAGGAGAGAAAATAATTCAAATAAACATTGAGGATGAAATGAAATCGGCCTACATCGATTATTCGATGTCTGTCATTGTTTCTCGAGCTCTTCCTGACGTACGAGATGGATTTAAACCGGTGCACCGAAGGGTGTTATACGGAATGCAAGACTTGGGAGTAATGTCCAACCGTCCGTACAAGAAGTCCGCTCGTATCGTAGGAGAGGTTCTTGGAAAATACCACCCACACGGCGACAGCTCCGTCTACGATACCATGGTACGTATGGCGCAAGAATGGTCCTTGCGCTACCCATTGGTTGACGGCCAAGGAAACTTTGGTAGTGTCGACGGTGATTCACCCGCGGCCATGCGTTACACCGAAGCAAGGTTCAAGAAGATTGCTGAGGACATGCTGGAAGACCTGGATAAGGAAACCGTAGATTTCAAACCCAATTTTGACGATAGCTTGGAAGAACCAACGGTTTTACCGACTAAAATCCCGAATCTCTTGGTGAATGGTGCTGCTGGTATTGCCGTAGGTATGGCGACGAACATGGCTCCGCACAACCTTTCTGAAGTAATCGATGGAATTGTGGCAGTTATTGACAACAAAGAACTGAGCGACGAAGAACTGATTACCCACGTTAAAGCTCCTGATTTCCCGACAGGGGGAATAATATACGGTTACGATGGAGTACGAGATGCATTATTAACCGGACGAGGAAGAATCGTAATGCGAGGAAAAGCGGAGATTGAAGAAGTCAATGGCCGCGAACAAATCATCGTTACCGAAATTCCATATCAGGTCAACAAGGCGGAAATGATTAAAAAAATCGCCGAATTAGTTAACGACAAAAAGATTGAAGGCATTTCCGATTTACGCGACGAATCCGATAGAAACGGAATGCGGATTGTATTTGAAATTAAACGCGAAGCAATCGCAAACGTTGTCTTAAACAAACTATACAAGTTCTCTGCGCTACAAACCTCGTTTTCAGTTAATAACATTTGCTTAGTCGATGGTAGACCACGCCTCTTAAACCTTCGTGAAATCATTGACCAATTCATTCTTTTCCGTCACGATGTGGTGGTTCGCAGAACGCGCTATGAATTGCGAAAAGCAGAGGAACGAGCGCATATTTTGGAGGGATTAATCATTGCATCCGACAACATCGATGAGGTGATTGAAATCATCAAGACCTCGGACAGTCCGGATCATGCAAGGGAAAGACTTTCAGTGCGCTTTGGTTTGAGTGAAATTCAGACGAGAGCGATTGTTGACATGAGGTTACGCCAACTTACTGGTCTGGAACAAGATAAGCTGCGAAGCGAATACGAAGACCTCATGAAGTTAATCGCTGATTTGAAGGACATTTTGGACAAGGAGGAGCGAAGGATGCAGATCATCAAAGACGAACTCCTTGAAGTTAAAGCAAAGTACGGTGATGCTCGTCGTTCTGTGATTGAATATGGTGCATCAGAAATGCGCATGGAAGACCTGATTGCCGACGATGAAGTAGTCGTTACCATTTCGCACGCAGGATATATCAAACGAACCAATCTTAGCGAATATAAAGTCCAAAACCGCGGAGGAATGGGATCGAAAGGATCAACAACCCGTGACAAAGATTTCCTTGAACACCTATTCATTGCTACGAATCATAATTACCTTTTAATTTTCACGGAAAAGGGACGTTGTTTCTGGATGCGTGTGTATGAAATTCCTGAAGGGAACAAGTTGGCGAAAGGTCGAGCAATACAAAACTTGATCAACATCCCACAAGACGACAAGGTTAAGGCCTATGTTAAAGTGCAAGACTTGACCGATAAGGACTACATTAATAACAATTTCATCATTATGTGTACCAAGGAAGGAGTCATTAAAAAAACCTCCTTGGAAGCATACTCTCGTCCACGAGCCAACGGTATAAACGCCATTGGAATTCGTGAGAACGATGAATTATTGGAAGCAAAACTGACCAACGGAAGCAATGAAATTGTTCTAGCTACAGCCTCAGGTAGAGCCATCCGCTTCAACGAAAGCAAGGTTCGCCCTATGGGAAGAAATGCTTCAGGAGTTCGTGGAGTTACCTTAACCGCTGAGCACGATGAAGTTATTGGAATGATTTGCGTAGAGGATATTTTCTCCACCATTCTCGTTGTTTCGGAAAAAGGCTTTGGTAAGCGAACGTATTTGAATGATCCTGAGGATAAGGAGCCGGTTTACCGCATTACCAACCGCGGCGGAAAAGGGGTTAAAACCCTGAATATTACCGACAAAACCGGAAAATTGTTGAGCATCCAAAACGTTGTGGACGAAGACGATTTAATGATTATCACGAAAAACGGGGTAACTATACGAATGCATGTTGACACCATACGTACTATGGGACGAGCGGCTCAAGGAGTAAAACTAATAAATCTGAAAAATAATTCCGAAATTGCAGCGATTGCACGCGTTCCGAGAAGCGAAGAGGAGGACGAAGAGGAAGAAGTACTCGAAGCGGATAATCAGGGAGAAGTTTTGAGCAACGAAGGCATGAATGTTGATGAACCGGATGAAACTTCGGAAAATTTAGATGACGATAACGAATAAAAGACTATGAAAAAAATTCAATTACTTTTTGCCTTACTTATTGTTGGTTCGGCAGTATTTGCTCAGAAATCAAGTGTAACTGATGCGGCACTCAAGTACAAAAAATACAGCCCCATGGCCGGTATTGAGGAAAACAAAAAGGCGTTAAACGGTGCGAAAGCAGATATTGATTTGGCCGCAGTTAATGCTGAAACAGCCAACGATCCGTACATGCACCGATACCGCGGACTGATCTACTTCGGGTTATTAGAACTCGCGACCATGGAAGCACAGGTTTCTGGTAAACAACCAGAAGAGGCACTTGCAAAGGAGTACGATGAAAAAATCCGTACAAGTTTCAATTTTGTACTCAATGCTCCAAAAGCTAAAGAGGATAAAAAAGTAATCACAGAATACATCAATGCTAAAACCCAATTTGTATTCGACATGGGACTTAACATGTACAATGCACGCAATTTTGAACAAGCAACTGTTTTGTTTTTAGGGGCATACCAGGTTAACAAGTTTATTAATATTGAAAACGAGGAGGCTAAATCCAATACTACTTTGAGTTTTGTGAAAGCGACGGATACATTGATCAAGCAGAAAAAATACGCAGAGGCGAGTGAATTGGGAGAATTAGTATACAAATCCGTACCTAAGAATATCGATATTTTGATCTCTCTCATCAATCTGAACCTACAGAAAAACGACATGGTTGCTACGGAAAAATACCTCAATGAAGCAACCTCCATGGACACCACCAACAAATCGCTATATGTTGTTCTGGGTACTTCACTGATGGAGTTAGGTCAAAATGAAAGAGCAGAGCAAGCCTTCCTAAAAGCGTTAAAAATCGATCCTATGTACCCTGAATCCATTTACCAATATTGTACCTTCATGTTTAATTGGTCGAAGGATATTTCCAATTCAACCTCCGATATGCAAGCAAAGGATCCTAGAATTCCAGGTTTACTCCAAATTGCTGCTGAAATCATGAATCGAATACCCGTTTATTTTGATCCTTATTTGGAACAAAATCCAAACGACAAAACGGCTCTTGACATAGGTTGGAAGGTCTATTACATGTTGGAAAATGAAGAGAAGTACAAATCACTGAAAGCGCGCTACGAAGCCATTAAATAGCTCAAAGCCTCGTATTTACGGGGCTTTTTTATTTTACACATCCCGAATCGTATAAAATTTGTACTTTTGAACTATGTCGTTTGTGCATCCAGGGTATTTATGGTTTTTAAGCCTACTTGCCCTTCCGATTTTAATCCATCTATTTTATTTTAGAAAGCACAAGCGTCTTTATTTCCCCTCCTTAAAATATTTAACCCAACAAGACCAGGAAAAAAAATCGGTACGCAACCTGAAAAAGCTACTGGTGCTATGTTGTAGACTTCTATTTTTAACGGCTTTAATTTTGGCCTTTGCACAACCCTATTCTTCCACGGAGATTGGCTCGAAAGGAGGTGTTTCAATAACTGCAATTTACCTGGATAATTCCCTTTCCATGAGCGCCAAGGGAGTTGAAGGCGAATTGCTTTCAGAAGCCCGTGAATTAGCGAAGAAGCTTGTAAGCGAAAGTCCCTCAGGGACAAAATTCATGATCTTCACCAACAGCCTATCGGGCACTGAACGAACGGTTCACACCAAAAGCACGGCCGTAAAGTACATTGACAACATAACGTATAATCGTTGCACGAAAAACTTAGGAGCTGTTTTAAAATGGCAAGACGAATACCTTCGAAGATACCATCAAGAAATTGAACCTGTAGCTCAATTTCATCGAATAATTATCTCAGATTTTCAGAAAAAAACCAGTACAGTATCGGAATATGAACCATTGAAAAACGCTTTTCCTGAAAAAACAAGTTTGGTGCAATGTATAGCACAGCGAAAAGACAATTTGTTCATTGATAGCGTATGGATGGAGACCCCTGTTCACCGCCCTGGTCAACAAATGAAAATTAATTACCGCTTAGTGAACAACGGCCTTTTAGCTATAGAAAATGCCTCCATCACCCTTGATTTCGATGGAAAAAAACGTATGAACACCCTAAATATTAATGCCGCCTCAACCCTTTCCTCCTATTTTTACGTAACTCCGAGCAGTGTTGGATTCATCGAAGGAAAACTGAACGTTTCAGATCGTTCCGTTTCTTGGGATGATAATTTCTATTTCATCAACCAAATTTCGGATAAGGGAAAAGTGGTTGTATTAAACGGTCCAAATGCCTCTCCAAACCCGACCAAAGCTTTACGAACAGAGCCCTTCTTCAACGTTGAAGAATTTAGCGCGCTCTCGTTCAGTACGCGCTTATTAGATCAATTGGATTTACTTGTTTTGAATGGCCTCGATAACATTCCAGATGGAATGGCTCAAGAAATTATCAATTTTGAAGCAATGGGGGGAAACGTGTTAATTATACCTTCTATCAACATCAATCTTTCGGATTACAATGCTCTGTTAACTGCGTTTAATTTTCCAAAAATGAGTTCGTTGTCCAGCGAGGGAAATCAAATCACCGACATCAATTACCAGCATCCTTTTTTCCAAGGCATGTTTGAAAAAGAAAAAAAAGACCTCAATTTACCCCTTATAAAATCATCCTATCCACTGCGAAACCATCTTCAATCCCAGTGTACAGCACTCATGACCTACCGCAACAAATTACCGTTCCTCATCAAGAATTCTCAAAGGGGCAGTGTTTATCTAATGACCGCATCCATCGATCCATCAAATGGTGCAATTGCGGACCATGCTGTTTTCCCTTCTCTTATGCTCCGAACCAGTGAAATGAGTTTACGAGCTATCCCCTATTATTTCACAATAGGTGGACCATCGAATTTGCAGCTAGAACAAGCACTAAATGAAGACCGACCTATTTCTTTAAAGGAAAGTGAAAACACTTTGATTCCGAAACAAATGAAGGAAAACAACCAGGTCAAAATTCGGCTTAACTCGCCAGAAATACTCGAAAAACTTAAGGAAGGATTTTATACCATCCACAACGATGGGCCCATTGGAAAAATCGCCTTAAATTTAGACCGAGCAGAATCAAATATGACCTATTTGAACGAAGAAACGGTGTTGAATTTGTTCAAAAACTTGGGATTCTCGCACATCAATTATGGAAAAATGGACCAAGGTTCGAAGTCCTTTCAATTACCGCAGAACGATAACCCCAGTTATTGGCCTCTCCTTATCATGCTTGCCTTGTTTTTTCTTTTTGCCGAAATGTTCCTTCTCAAATTCTTGATCTAATGCGAATTTTATTAAAAGCGGTACGAATTACGGATGTTCAATCCTCCCACAATAACACCAGCAAAGATATCCTGATATCGAATGGTACAATTGAAGCTATCGGTACACGGTTGAATGTAGACGATGCCTTAATTGTAGCGCAACCCCAACTGCATGTTTCGCAAGGATGGGTGGATTTCAAAAGCTCATTGATGGATCCAGGGTTTGATGAATCCGGTGGAATTGCTAAAGGCCTTGACCAAGCAGCCTTGGGCGGATTCACCCACATAGGCGTTCTCCCTAATGACCTGCCAGCAAGCGACTCCAGAACTTCGATCGAATACAAACTTCGTATGGCCGAAAATCATGCAGTATGCCTTCATCCAATCGGCGCAATCACCCAAAAAATGGCGGGAAATTCTCTGGCTGAAATGTACGACATGTTTCAAGCTGGCGCACGTTTTTTCAGCGATGATTTATCCGAACAACGAACAGAAACCACCGTTAGAGCACTCCAATACACCAAAGATTTTGGCGCAAAGTTGATTCTTTCTTCCACGTTCCATTGCGGCGAACAACCGAGCTTAGTCCATGAGGGAACTGCCTCTTTAAGAACCGGCCTTAAAGGAGATTCGGACATGGAGGAGCGCTTGAACATACAACGTGCAATTGAATTAGCCAAATATGTCGAATGTCCCCTTCATATTTCTGGAATCAGTACCCAAAGCGTACTTTTCATGATTGAAAAGGCAAAATCAGAAGGCTTACAAATCACCTGCGACACCAACCTTATGAATCTCTGTTTCAACGAGGAGGCTACCTTAAACTTTGACACGAGGTTTAAAACAAAACCTGTGCTTCGTACGGAAATCGATCGGATTGCCTTAATTGCGGCCCTAAAATCAGGCCTCATTGATGCCGTGGTTTCCGATCACAGACCAAGCATAACCGATACCAAAAAGACGATGTTTGATGAGGCAGCCATCGGAAGCCCTCAACTTTCCACCGTATTTGCTGCCTTAGCCCATTACTCCGGTCTTAAAACCGACGAAATAGTCCAAATTTTGTCCATCAATAATCGAAAGACCTTTTGCATCGATGCTTGCCCCATTGAATCAGGAAATCCGGTGGACATGACGCTTTACATTCCAGGAAGTCATTTTTCTTGGGGAAATACCAATCCGCAGCATAGGGAATTAAGTCCATTCAACGAGGTACCTATGCTTGGACAAGTGCATGGAATCCTTCGAGGGAACAAAGCGATTTTAAACCATGTCGACTAAACAGTACATTCAACAGTTTTTAAAGAAGCAAAACAAGGTAGGATCGATTGTTCCAAGCTCTCGGTTCTTAGCCAAAAAAATGCTGCAAAATATTCCGTTTGACAAGGTAAATGTCATGGTGGAATTAGGCCCTGGAACGGGTGCCTTTACTCCTTTTTTACTCGATAGAATGAAACCGGATGCAGTATTAATCCTCATTGAACTAAACGATACATTTTACCAGGAATTAGTCCATAAAATCAAAGATCCAAGAGCCATCATCGTTCATGGTTCAGCGACTGATTTACCAGAATTACTCCAAAGCCTTAACCTGGAAAAAGTAGACTGCATTCTTTCTTCCTTGCCTTTAGCAATTTTCTCGCACGAACTTTCTAACCGCATTCTACAGGCATCAAAAGCCGTTCTTCATCAAGGGGGTCATTTTGTTCAATTCCAATATTCCCTGCAATCGAGAAAAAAAATATTTCGACAATTTGGAAACCTTAAATTAAGCTTTACCCCCTTAAATTTCCCCCCCGCCTTCGTATATACCTGTACAAAATGAAAAGGTAGGATTAAGTCCGTATCTTTGCGAAAAAAATACGCATGCTTTCGGTTCAAAATCTTTCGTTACAATTTGGTAAACGCGTCCTATTCGATGAGGTTAATGTAAAATTCGTTCAAGGTAACTGCTATGGGGTGATCGGTGCCAACGGTGCAGGAAAATCCACGTTTTTGAAAATTCTCATCGGAGAACAAGACCCTACCACAGGACGTGTGGAGCTCGAACCGGGAAAAAGAATTGCCTTCTTACGTCAAAATCACTTTGAGTTTGACGCTTTTCCAGTGCTGCAAACGGTGATTATGGGGCATAAACGCCTTTATGAAATCATGCAGGAAAAGGATGCATTGTATTCGAAAGAAGATTTTTCCGAGGCCGATGGAATGCGAACGGCAGAACTCGAGGCTGAATTTGCGGATCTAGAAGGATGGAATGCTGAAACAGATGCTGCTACCCTCCTAAGCAACCTTGGAATTGAAGAATCCAAGCACGATATCGTAATGAGCGAAATTTCCAACGAATTGAAGGTTCGTATTTTGCTCGCCCAAGCGCTTTTTGGTAATCCGGATGTGTTGATCCTTGACGAACCTACGAACGATTTGGACTTAAAAACCATTTCATGGCTCGAAGATTTTATCATGGATTTCAGAAACACGGTGATTGTGGTGTCGCACGATCGTCACTTTCTAGATACCGTTTGTACCCATATTTGCGATATCGACTTCAGTAAAATCAACCTATTTACGGGGAATTACTCGTTCTGGTACGAAAGTTCACAACTTGCATTAAAACAACGGGCCGATAAAAACAAAAAGGCGGAAGAAAAGAAGAAAGAACTCATGGAATTCATTGCTCGATTCTCCGCTAATGCGGCAAAATCAAAACAAGCAACGAGCCGTAGGAAAATGTTGGACAACTTGGATCTTGAAGAAATCAAGCCCTCTTCGAGAAGATACCCTGGAATAACCTTTCATCAGGACAGGGATGCTGGAAATCAGTTATTAAGCATTGATAACCTTTCCAAAAAACATGAGGGAAAGGTGCTCTTCCAAGGAGTTACATTAACTGTCAATAAAGGGGATAAAATTGCATTGGTTTCGCGCGATTCCTTGGCACTTACCCAGTTTTTTGAAGTGCTGAACCAACAAACTCAACCAGATTCCGGATCGTTTATTTTTGGAACAACCATAACGACCTCATACCTACCCAACGATAACCATCATTTTTTCAGCGATAAAGTGGGGCTGATCGATTGGTTGAGGCAATACGCTCAAAACGAGGAAGAGCGCGAAGAGGTGTACTTAAGGACCTTTTTAGGACGGATGTTATTTACCGGCGAGGAAGCCATGAAAACTGCCAATGTCTTATCGGGAGGTGAAAAAGTACGATGCATGTTATCAAAAATGATGCTGGCAAAAGCCAATTTCATCATGATGGATGAACCTACCAATCACTTGGATTTGGAGTCGATTACTGCATTAAACAACGCCATGATTGATTTCAGAGGCACGCTGCTCTTTACATCGCATGACCAAGCCTTGGTGAACACCGTGGCCAATCGAATCATTGAACTCACACCGAAAGGAATCATCGACAAAATGATGCCTTATGATGCCTACATTAAAGACGAACGCATCAATCAATTGCAAACGGAGTATTATCAATAACCATGGTAAACTACCGTGTTATCCCTTACCAAAGCAGCCGAAATAGGTTAAAAATAGAAGCCACCTTTCCCTGCACAGGTAACGAAACGGAATTCTTTATGAGTGCTTGGAGACCAGGAAGGTACGAGGAAGGTAACTTTACTCGATTGGTTACTCATGTACAAGTTTTTGATGACCTATCTCAACGTCGAATGGTGGAAAAAACGGGTAAAAACTCCTGGCGAGTGGAAACATCCGGTGCGAAAAACATCACGATATCGTATTTATACATGGGCAAGGACCTCAACGCGGGAAGCACCTTTTTTGACGAAAATATACTTTTAATAAATCCTGTTAACTCATTGATTTACACTAATGAAAATGTTGGAAGTATATGCTTAAACCTCGAGACACCATGGAAGAAATTCGGTATAGCAAGCACGGCATCTGACATGGTATATTTTGAAAATTTTGACCAATTATTTGACCATCCCATACTGTGCGCTGACGAGGTCGAAACTCTTGAATACGAAGTAAAAGGCGTTCCATTTTTCATACATCTATGGGCAATGCCCGAAATACCGAAGGAAAGGCTCATTGCTGATTTTAAAGCCTTTACCTTACTTCAAATCCAAGATTTTGCAGATTTCCCCGCGAAGGAATTTCACTTTGTGCTATTGGGAACTTCCCAAAATTACCTACATGGCGTTGAGCATTTGAACAGTACGGTTATTATTTTAGGACCCAACAAGGAATTTACCGAGGAATACTATTTTCGCCTGCTAAGCGTTGCATCGCATGAACTTTACCATGTTTGGAACATCAAAACCCTTCGTCCTCAAGAGTTTTTACCCTATCGCTATGAAACGTTGACATATTCCCGGCTAGGCTACATGTATGAAGGTGTAACAACTTATCTAGGAGACCTCTACTTATTGAGAGGTGGAATTATCTCATCCGAAAAATACTTGGAAATTTTAGCCGAACTAATTCAGCGTCACACGGATAATCCTGGGCGATATTCCTTTTCCCTTGCGGATTCCTCTGTAGACACTTGGGTCGATGGATATGTCGGAGGTACTCCTGGAAGAAAAGTATCCATTTATAACGAAGGGGCACTTATTGCATTTATGCTCGATGTACAGTTGCGAAAAAGCACCAACAATAAAGTAGATTTAACAACCTTTATGAAGCACCTGTACCATCAATATGGAAAGGCCAACTTAGGCTATACCCAGGATAACATTACCAACTTGCTTCAAGCATTAAGTTCCTACGACTTTGAACCGTTTTTCAATCGCTATGTATTTCAAGCCAACGGATATGAGTCCGGAATTAGCCAAGCACTGGAAGAAATCGCGCTTGAAATGTACCTTACTCCAGCGAATTCGGCATTCGTTCGTGTAACAGGCATTCGATGCATCATGGTTCATCAAGAATTCGTAGTTCATTCGATGGCAGATGGAGGGCCTGGCTACATGGCAGGACTTTGTGAGGACGATGTCTTACTTCAACTCAACGAGCAAGATTTCTCCAAGGAATTAGCCGAACATTTTTTTGAAAAAGAAGAAATATTGGAGGCTGTAATTACCGTGAGGAGAAATGAACGCACCTTGAAACTTACGCTTCCAATGGTGCAAAGAACCTTCTATCCGAAAGTAAGGCTTCGTAAAACCAATACCGAAGATAAAAGACTGTTAAAAAACCGCGAACTTTTTGGGATATAAGCTAGGATGGTCCTTTTTTCATTACCTTTGAAATAAACTTAATCTTATGAAAAACATTACTTTTTTCTTTTCTTTTGTGTCATTTTGTGCTTTTTCGCAATCCTTTAACCAAGGAAATGAAGCGTCCATTGGAAATTTAGTTTCCTTGCATCTTTGCGACTCGAATGCCAACATTCTGGCCGGAACGATCGGTAATAACGTTACTTGGGATTTTAGCCAAATTGCCGGAATTTTTGGAGTAACCAAAGATGTACAAATCAACGATGCAACTTTGGACCCTAATTTTGCTTCCTACCCAGGTGCAACGAAAGTTTACGATATTGGTGGAACGCTTCTTACCTTCTTTTCGTCCACCACCAACAATCGAACCTCTCAAGGATTCGTATTCAACGAGCCTGCGCTGGGTGTTGTAACCGCAGCCTGGAGTACCAACGATCAATTAATCATGAATTATCCGTTCGCGTTAGGAAATTCGACCAGCGATAATTTTTCGGGTAATGTTACGACCACCGCTACAGGGACGATACCTGCGACAGGCACATCGATGACCAGTGTTGATGGATTGGGTACTTTAATGCTTCCTGGAAACAACACCTACAATAATGTTGTGCGTTTTCACCTAAAGGATTCTGCCAATGCCTCCGTTTTTGGAAGCGCTGTTACTTTTGTTCGTGAGGTTTACGAATACTATGATTTTACTGTTGGAAATTTGCCCATTTTCATTACCATGACGGTAAGCGTTAACTCCCCGTTATTTGCCAACAGCAGTACGCTTATTCTAAGCAAGGATCAACCAACAAGCTTTGTCGGAATTGAAGAAAATCCTTTTTCAGAATTATTGCTCTTTCCTAATCCAGCACAAAACGGTTTCGAAGTTAAAGGAATTTCAAACGGAACTCCCTATAGAATTACCAATCAACTAGGTCAAACACAGTCAGAAGGAGTTTATTTGAATTCCATCGATGTAACGAACCTTCCAGAGGGGGTTTATTTCATAGATTTTCAGGGAAAAAGGTTAAACTTCACCAAATAATACTGCTTTGTGCCAAAGATTTTCTGGGCTTTATCTACCCTACTTTGTTTAAACCTTGCTTGGTCACAAGCAGATCAACAACTTACACCGGAGCTTAAGGCCTACCTTTTTCATACTGTCAGGAAAAGTCCTATCCTTGAAAGGCACATTGGGAAGGCCTTTGAGTATAGTGGGCCATTGATTAAATTGGAGGACGGTCAAATCAATTATGATTCTATCGATCGTATTTTAATCCTTGACCCCAACCTCTTAATTATTCGTAGTGAAGTATTATCCTATAGTTTAAAAGGCATACTCACCGAAGCTTGTAATAAAACAGCCTTGTTTGAAATGTGTCAACAAATCGCGCATTATCAAGAAGGCGCTTCCTTGCAATCACTTCCCTTGTTGAACCGTTATTTTGAGATCATTTTTCAACAAGTACCTGCTGAATTCAAGCGAGGCAAAACCTACGAAGCCTTGATGAATCATGAAGAAAGTCCCTTGTTGATGACCAATGTTTCATTTAATGAAAGGCTGCTAAACTTGCAATTGCGCGCTTCACTTAAAATGACGGATTGTAAAAAAATCCTAGATGCACAAGAAAAAGCGATCAATGAGGTAATTGCAGAACGCACAAAAAATCTGTTTGGTTATTTAGGAGGTAAATCCAACAGCTTCAATAGCATTCTTTTTGCCGCTGGGGATGGAAGCTACACCGAAGGATTGCTACGAGAACGAGATAAAGATGAATTTGGAGCTTGGAATAAAGGACTTCCTAAAGCGATTGGCCTGTTTCCCTACGAAACCGTTTTAGAAGGAGAAAAAAAACCTGCCCTAAGAACTAAACGAATAACGGAAAAAGAAGTCCTGACGTATGGTCACGAACAGAATACGGAAATCCATTTTGATGTTTGGGGCTATAACAGCAATAATCAAACAACAGTCATTGTCGAAAAAGGAAGCAGGCAATATCCCCTATTCGGATCTGAAACCACTCGATTTTTAACGCCGGATTCCACGTTTTCTAAAGGGAATACCTTCATGAAAATCATGAACGACCTCTACCAAAAAACGTACAATGACCTAAAAAATCAATTGGAAGGAAAAGAAGGTTTAAAAAATCAGGTTATCGCTGCACGCACATCCTTAGGAGAAATCGAAAATGCCATCAATCAGAAAGAAGGAGACTTAGGTGAATTGTATAAGGTTGATTACAAAACCAAAAATAAGATGTCACGCCGGGATCAAAAACGTAAACAAGTTGATCCAAAATTCGCAGATCAATTGCGCCCCACGACTAAAGCGCGGAAAAAAGCGAAAAATAAACGACAATGGGATCTTGTTGAACTCTATGCTGCCTATGACGAAACGCTTAAGACATTGGATGAATTAACGCGTGACAGAGATGAGGTTCAAGCGGAATTCAACAGGCATTCAACCCTCTATTTTCGATTTCAAGGGATGATTGGAACGCAATGGGTTCCATTCCAACAGCAAAATGGCTTATACCTTTTTGAAGACGGAACGACCTTTGACCTATTGACTCAAAACTTAACTTTTCCTGCTACCCAAGAATCCGAAGTCGTCCAAATTCGATTGTTATCCATTCCTGAGGATTTCGAAGGAAGCAATTCGGATGAGATCATGATGCATGTTTCTACGTGCGATGCGAAGCCTTTTTACGATGCGGATTTTGAAATGCAATTCAACGATGTATTCTTGCCGGATGCCTTCCAATACGAATCCCCCATTTTCAAACCTTCAGATAGCCTATTTCTTAAACAACTTTTTGCAGAATATAAAAAGAATCCTGTCCCTATCGAACTTTCCATTGAGGGATTGGGAATTGGAATTTGGAAAGATAGCAATATTGTGCGGGATCCAGAACAAAAAGAACTCACAGGATACCCAGGATCCAACGCTGACGAAAAAAGTGCTTCCCGAAACGCTCAAGAATTTAAATCCTTACGACAATCTTCCTTGCAAATAAAAATCAACCGAACCCTTTCATTGCGCATTAGCAGTTCAACCGATCCCGTGGTATCCAATCTAAGTACTACCCTATTTAACTTGGATAATTTCTTAAAAAGTAACGGTTTAACCAAGAATGAAGCCCTGTCATTGTTGAGATCCAGAGGTATTATGTTGCGCTTAAAAACAGAATTAACCGCATCTTCCCCAAAATACTTACCGCCAAATCTTGCCAAAACATTCATCGATGCATTGGACAATTCAGTCAATAAAGTAACCTATAAAGTGGGGCAAAAAGTTATAAAAATGCCCAAAATTAAGCCTTAAGGAAAAAAGTCTCTGGAAAATTGATCAAATATAGTTTCCGTTTGGCTCTGGTGATGCATGTATACAACCACCTACGATATGCCGATTGATTCATTCCTTCGGGTATAAACCCATAATCAATAAATACCGTATCCCACTGACCGCCTTGTGCCTTGTGAGCAGTAACGGCGTAAGAATACTTTATTTGAAGGGCATTCAAGTAGGGATTTTTTAATACCGCTTGAATTCTTTTTCGTTTATTTTTTTCGTGAGCATAGTCCAGCTCAACCGCCCAAAACAATGTATTACGATCTTCTCGTGACATTTGAGGTTCATCTGATTCCAGAAGTTTTTTAAAGGCAATTACTTGCAACTCCTTATCAGAATCGCTGTGAAGAACAACTAACAAGTGTAAAAACTCTATACCGTAGCAAAGTTCCTCTTTAATTACCTTTTTAACCGTCAGTAGTTCGCCATTGGCGATAAGACCCGAAGATTCATTCGATGCCCAAAAATAATTATTCCTAACTACCATGAGCTGTTCGTCCCTTTCGACAATTTCATCAAAAAACAACAATTGCTTTCGTATACTTTGATTCCATTTACCCGCCCGGGAATTGCTCATGGTCAGCAAAGCGAAGGAATCAACTCCGCTCGCACATGCTGATTCCAAGCGTTCTAGAAGCAGATCCCCCGTGATACGGTGAACATCCCTCTCCTTAATCAAATAGTATGCTTTCTCCTCTCCTCTTAAATTACGAATGTGAGTTGCCATTTCGATAATTTCAGACAGCGAGGTTTGTCGAACAACTTCGGTCAAAGCTGCGCTGTAAATAACCGGCTTCGGAAATAAGCCCTCAAGGTATTGCAAATCCATTGCAGGCGAATGCTGCTGGCCAACGGGGGGTAACTGTCCAGGATCTCCAACCAAAACAAGGCTGCAGCCTTCCCCCTGAAGCACAAATTCGTACAAATCCGAAAGCAGGTTATTTTCTTGGAAAGATGCATCCGCTCCAATCATCGAAGCCTCATCAACGATAAAGAGGGTGTGCCGGAAAGGATTTGGGGCTTTAACAAAGCCTTTCTGCTCAACAACATCGCTTAAAAAATAAATCTGTTTGTGTATGGTACTGGCCGGAAAACCTGAATACGAAGCCATCACTTTTGCCGCTCTACCTGTTGGAGCTAATAATTTGAACGTATAATTCTTCGCCTGGTAATGGTTGACAAGATGTGAAATCAAGGTCGTCTTTCCCGTTCCTGCGTATCCTTTAAGAACAAAGCATTTCGCTGGACTTGGATCTGAAATGTAATCGTTGAAAACATCGAAAGCATTTTGCTGGCCTGGGGTAAAATTCACCAACAAATTTCATAAAAAAAATGACTCCTTGATCAAAGGCACTTAAAAGATAAATAATCGTAGTTTTGTAAAAATGAGCGAAGTTCATCACGTATTTTATCAGAAAAACTGGGTATTCTTACAAATACCTTCATCCACGCCATCTGCCATAATTCCCTACCAAATTCAATCTACTTCAACAACTCTAAAGAAAGAGGAGATAACGGCCTTTTTAAAAAAAGAAACGCAAGCTTCCTTCTTACATCCCCATGAATTCAAGCATTGGATGGTGGGAGAACAATACCTAACGCTACCAAACTCCATTTACGACCCTGCCTTAAAAACATCGTATTTCGAACGAGTTTTCGGACCTTGTGGAAAAGAACACACCTTAGAAACTTACTCCAATAAGGAATACTCATTTCAACAACTTTACACACAACCTTTATGGTGGAATGATTATACGTCACAACAATTCAACCAGCAGAATGGATCACCTTTCGTAGAATTTCTTCTTAGTAATCGAAGTAGCACTAACGCGACCTGTTTAATTCTCGCCGTTTTTAACAACGATTTTCTGGTGTATATTTCGGAAAACAACCGCCTCATTTTTTGTGACATTTTTCCCTATGAAACTTCCGATGACATACTTTATTTCCTAATCACCTTACAAGCAAAACTTCTGTTTAGTATGGACGAATCAGCTTTAGAATTATATTCTTTTTGTCCTAAAATGATCGAAGAGAAACTGCTTACAAACCTTGGTAAAATTCAGCACTTTGCGCATTTGAACGTTACTTATCATACGCAAGCCTATTTATGAGAATTATTGCAGGAAGCCTCAAAGGAAGAATTTTTAGAGTGCCCAGTAATTTAAGTGCTCGACCAACCACCGATTATGCAAAAGAAGGATTATTCAACATCCTAGGTAATCAAAGAGGTTTTGATGAGCTAGAAATCCTCGATTTATGTTCGGGAACTGGCAACTTGGCCTTCGAATTTATTTCCCGTGGATGCACCAGTGTATTGGCGGTTGACAAGGACCCTAAGGCCTGTCGCTGGCTTTCCAAAAACGCACATGATTTAAGCATAACAAATCAGCTTCGAGTTCAACAAATGGATGCCTTGAAATTTCTGGAAAGAACAAATCAACAATTTGATCTTATATTTTCCGATCCCCCGTTTGCGTCAACCATGCACAAGGCCATCTTAGAATTAACTTTTCAGCGGAATATATTGCGCGAGCAAGGGCTGTTGATCCTTGAACACGGCTCTAAAAGCAATTTTGAGCAGGTAACAAATTTTACCCAAGCCCGTAACTTTGGCAATGTAACCTTCAGCTTTTTCGAAATACAATGAAACGAGCATTTTTCCCCGGTTCTTTCGATCCTTTTACCAAAGGCCACGAAGCCATAGTGCATAAAGGCTTAGATCTTTTTGACGAAATCATTATAGCTATCGGCATGCACTCTACCAAGCAACCGCTCTTTGCGTTAAGTCAACGAGAACAACATATTCGATCGATTTTTACCACACCTCGCGTAACGATAATTTCGTTCACTGGATTAACGGTTGATGCCTGTAAAAAACATGGCTGCTCACAAATATTACGGGGACTAAGGGATACCAAAGATTTCCAATACGAACGTTCCATAGCGCACATGAACCATTCTCTTGGTGGAATTGAAACTGTTTTTCTTCTTACAGACCTTACCTACTCTGCCATTAATTCTACCATAGTTCGCGAAATATATTGGAACAAGGGAGATATTGCTCCTTTTGTAACCAATGCACAATTATTAATTAACGAACCATGATGCGACATTGGCAATGGATTTTGACTATATTCCTAGGGATACATGCGCATTCACAAGTGTCGATTATCGGCTATGCTCCTCAATTTAAAAACAAACCTTTCCAATTATGGGAAGAATCCGACTTTCTGTCGAAATCAAAAGTAGTGATCGCGGAAACCACCTGCGATGAACGCGGAATTTTCCGCTTTACCTTACCACCGCAAGGAATTAAACATCTATTCGTAGGAACAGGTCAAAATTATAGCTTCTTTTATGTGCAAGATAAAGCCCAATATAGGATTGAATTCATTGCTGACAACCCTCAGAACGAATCGTACAATTTGAAGGAAGAAATTGAATTAACCTTTATCGACCTTGACAGCAACGATATTAATTTTAAAATTCTGGGTTTTGATGCTTGGATTGATGCCTCAATGGAAGAACTGCACTTCAGCAATCAAAGTTCAGGGGAAGTTTTGCGAAAAATAAGCCTCATGAAGATTGCGGCTGCAAAGGATTTAATGAATGACACCTCTGCTTACTTTCAAGATTATACTAGGTATTCTATTGCATTTAATTTGGATAATTTAAATTATTTTGGGGCACCTTCGCAAAAAGAAAAATTTGAATCGTACTTCAAGAACCGATCAATAGCCTATAAAGCACCTTTTTACGGCAATTACTTCCTCTCTTTTTACGATAAATTTCTTTCTTACCTGAGACCCGAAGATGTCCAGGCGCTATTTGCAGCTTTTGCCTCGGTTAATATCGAAAAGCAACAGGCGATTCTCAAAAATTACCAATACCTCACGGGAGAAGATGAATTGCAATCTGTTATTTTATTATTTATTTTAAAACAGAGCCTTAACAATTCTTTTTTACCGAAATCCGTTATTCGAAGCAATTTTGAATTTTACCGAGATCATTCTCCTTATCCTATTCATCGGTCAATTGCATCGAACCTCATTGAACGAATGGAATTAATCAGTGTAGGCAACCCTTTTCCTTTAGAGTTACTGAAACTGGATAAACATCAAATCAACCCTCAATCGTTCAAAGACAAATACTTGTATATCCACGCCTATAGTCCATCCAACACCAAATGCATCGGCGAGGTCAATGCGCTAGCCAAGCTCTATGGAGCTTATGGCAGTAAAGTGGAGTTTATAACGTTATACCTTGAACAACCTAAATATAACGAAACAGAAAAACGAGCCTTGGATAAAATAACGTGGAAAAAAATTGGTTTGAGCCCTGACGACCCAGTATGGAATCAATTGGCGCTTAACAGCTATCCGAATTACATTTTAGTCGATAAGGAATTGAACGTAGTTGCCTTACCTGCGCTATCACCTACTCCTAACGGTAAATATGAGACCATCGAAAAGACTTTTTTCGAGCTTTCAAAACCCTAAATAAATTCTCATTTTTTTTTGTATCCTAAAGTTTAGTAAGTTTATTGCCTAATCGAATTGAACTTACCATGGAAATAAAACGCCTCTTTGACATTATTGAAACTCTTAAATTAGATAAAAAGCAAGACCTTCTCAACGCTAAAGAGCAAAAACAATGGAAAAATTATACAACCGATGATTTTATTGAACGTGTAAACCTTGTTGGTTCTGGACTGCTTAATGCTGGTATTAAGCCAGGTGACAAAGTAGCTATAATTTCTAACAATCGTCCGGAATGGAATTTCGTGGATTATGGCTGTCAGCAGATTGGGGTGATCACCGTTCCTATTTATCCCACTATAAGCACTACGGACTTGCGTTTTATCCTCAATGATGCAGAAGTTAAGTGCATCTTTTTTTCTTCAAAAGATATTTTTGGGAAAATAGTTTCAGTCTCTGATGAATTGAAAGAAAAACCAACACTTATTTCATTCAATCCCATAGATGGAGTTCAATTTTTTAATGATTTCATTGAACGCGACAAAAATAAACTCCAACACGATACCATTGAATCCATTAAGCGTGAAATTGATCCGGATGCCTTGTTTACTATTCTCTATACGAGTGGCACTACAGGTGAACCCAAAGGCGTCATGCTTTCTCACCGAAATATTCTAAGTAATGTAGAAGCATGCTTTTCCCTTGCCCCCTTCCACTCCTCATGGAAGGCACTAAGTTTCTTGCCCCTCAACCATATCTATGAACGTATGGTCAATACTATTTACTTTTACAAAAACATTTCTATCTACTACGCAGAAGGTTTGGAAACGATTGGCGATAACTTAAAAGAAATTCAACCTCAAGTTTTCGTTTCTGTCCCTCGATTGATAGAACGTGTTTATGAAAAACTCTTGGGAGCAGGCGATAAGCTGGAGGGATGGAAAAAGAAACTTTTTTTCAATGCAGTCGATTTCGCACTTCAACACGATCCATTGCAAAGCACGGTTATCCAAAAGATTAAGCGCTCCTTTTACGACCGTTTGATCTATTCAAAATGGCGCAATGCCTTAGGCGGCAAAGTGGTTTGTATAGCTTCCGGCGGCGCCGCCCTACAACCTCGACTTGCTCGCGTTTTTCATTGTGCGAAGATTCGAGTGCTAGAAGGTTATGGCTTAACCGAAACCTCACCGGTTATTTCCGTTAATTGCTATGAACCCACAGAAACGCGAATAGGTTCTGTAGGTCCAGTAATCAAAAATACCGAGGTTAAGATAGCCGAGGACGGAGAAATTCTTGTTAAAGGTCCTGGAGTGATGCTCGGATACTATAAAAATGAGATAGCCACGCGAGAAATGATCGATGAAGAAGGATGGCTCCACACCGGAGATATTGGAACCTTCATGGACGATCGTTTTTTAAAAATCACGGATCGTAAAAAAGAAATTTTCAAAACCTCTTCCGGAAAATATATTGCACCGCTGATGATTGAAAACAAACTTAAAGAATGTCGATTTGTAGAACAATGCTGTGTTATTGGGGAAAGTCAAAAATTTGCAAGTGCAATCATTGTACTTTCTAATGAGTACCTGAAAGATTGGGCTTTAAAAAACAACCTGGATTTGAATCAAGAAACCGATATCGTAAGCATGCCTGAACTTAAAAAAGAAATCAATGCTTTTGTGCGTGAGATGAATAAAAGTCTAGCGCCATATGAGCAAATTAAAAGACCTGAACTCATCACGACCCCTTGGACCATTGACGGAGGAGAATTGACACCAAAAATGAGCATGAAACGGAAGGTTATCCTTAAAAAACATGAAGACCTGGTCCAAAAAATTTACTCCATCAACGAAGCAGAATAACCTAATTTGTAGCGAGTCTCTACTCTATTACAGCGGAAAGTCCTTGATCTAAAAGCGCGGTACATTGCGCCTCGAGTTTCGAATACTCGCCATGTTTAATGCTGCATTTCCCTGAGTAATGGACAATATAAGCGCATTGCTCTGCGGCCTCTGCAGTATGTTTACAAATCCTCATTAAACAATGAATTACGTGATCAAAAGTATTTACATCGTCGTTGTATAAAACCAATGACCGCTCCTCTATTTGCTCTAAAATGGTTTGTTCTTTGGATACTAATTTTTCTTTCATATTAGTTAACATTCAAGGATAAATTTAATCGATTCGCTACATTTCTTAATCGCTCTATTTCTTCCTCATTCTTTGTAAAAAACAAGAGTTCTGTACCGTCGTTATCCTTCTTCTTCACCTCGAATGGAATATTGGAGTGCAGCGCCACATTGTGCATAATGCTTACGGAGGAAGAGGATTGATTTCCACTTAAAACAACAACACGGTATTCATTTTGAACTTCGTCAAAAGCAAAATCTGCATAATAGATCCATTCAAAAGGAGAAATGGATTCAAAAGACACGGGGCAGGAGATCACTTTTTTATCCGAATCTGCTACAAAACTGCGCATTGCATTGTATTTCCCGATGCTTTCGCGCTTAATCTGACTTTCCACTTTTTGCAAGCTATACTTTTTTACCGGTGGAGGTAAATATGTAACTCCTGCAAGATCTTGGTTTTTTGGTGATGTCGGTGCTATTGTTTCCTTCATATACGACAGGGCAATTCGTGCCTCATCGTAAGACACCGCAATACCGTCTCTATAGGCAACTACATATGCATCGCCATAACCTTGCTTTCGAAGTTCTTTTTTTCGAGCATTGGCAATTGCCAAATCATCGAACTTTCCGCTGGAGTATTTGTATTTGCCAGATGGCGAAATGGTATACATTAACTCCGGAACTCCTTGAAGTTTACCTTTATCAAGACTCCCTAAACTTGCCACTTGCACTGTAAAATAAACTTCTTTTGGTTTGCTTGCCGGTGTTTGACTTATTTGGTTGGTTTCTTTAAGTATTGCAAAAGCTTCATTCAATAGGTCCTCTTTAACACGTTTACTGCATGCACCCGACTTTTCATAGGCTGCTGCTTGAGCGTTGGTTATTCTTTGACCGTCACAATACGCTACAATGAAGGCATCCTTGTAACCTAGTCCTCTTATTTGATCACGAACCGATCTCGCTGAATTTAGTCCTTCGAAGAAACCTGTTAGGTACGCCGTTAAACCGTTGTTAAGCGACTCTCCTGTAACCGGAGTGAATTCACGGTAAAAATAATCAGGAACAGGATTTCGGAATACCCCAACTTGAACCCTGTAGACCAAACCCTTCGGCATTTGGGTTAGGATTGGATAGGTATTGTTCTGCACTTTAGCATTCGCATTCAAGCTGAAATCTACGTCGATAGGCTGTAAGTAGTTCTTTTTCGATGAAGCATTCGTATTAACCGCGGGCAAAATACCTTGATCAACAAGGTTTGCGAATTGGTCATTATTGGATAATGTATTGAGCTCCATAAAATCCCTTTGAATAGCCTGATCTAAGGACTCCATTCCTTCAGCGATGGATCGCATTCGCTCTATGAATTCAGATGACACACCATCCAACTTAGCATTTTGATACAGCAGAATTTGCGTTTTTTGAAGCTCCAGAGCCAATGAATCTTTTGCTCTCCTCTGGGCCGAAATTGACTTACGCAGGGTCAAGTATTGGTCATAATCTGCCTGCGACGACAGGGTTTCCAATTCCTGCGATGTTAGTGGTTTCGTCGACTTCGTAAAAACTAAAAGGTCACTCGTCTTGGATGAAGCGCTTTTATCAAGGCTGGTTAGGGGTTGTATTGGCCTAACTTTACTGGAAATGCCCGAACCCGAAGAGACGACCGCTTGATTCGTTTCCTCGATCATCCTGTTCAAAGTTTCTACTCCAAAACTTTTATCATAAAGCGATTCACCCATGGTTTGGCGCAATTCAATCGTTTGATTTAACTGAACGAGTTGCGATTTAATCCGATCCAAATTATTTTGCTCTTCCAAGCTATTTGCCGTGTTTGTTTCGGCTTCCAATACCGATAAAACCTGGTCTACTTGTTGACTAACTTCACGAAGTTGTTCCTCCTTCTGTACTGTTTCATTTCGTTTTTCCCTTCCATCTGTTTGCTCAGCACGGTTCTCCGCTGTTCGGATTTCTTGTCCTTCGTTCGTACCGCGGTTATCCGGATTTACCGTGCCATTCGTTTGCCCCGAATTGTTTTCCGCTGTGCGGTTTTCTTGCACTTCGTTCGTACCGCGGTTATCCGGATTTACCGTGCCGTTGGTTTGCCCCGAATTGTTTTCCGCTGTGCGGTTTTCTTGCACTTCGTTCGTACCGCGGTTATCCGGATTTACGGTGCCGTTGGTTTGCCCCGAATTGTTCTCCAATGAGCGGTTTTCTTGCACTTCGTTCGTACCGCGGTTATCGGAATTTTGAGTAAGGTTCGTTGAATTATCCGTTACAGAAGATTGACCTGCAATATTATTACTTGAACCACCATTGGTTGAAACGGCATCGGATTTCAAATTCTCAATTTTGGCCTCCAAATTTTGAAAATCTTCCGCCATTCGCGCTTTTTGTTCTTGCGGAGCAGCATCCATTCGTAATTTAAGAACCTTTAATTCTGCTTGCAATCCCCTTACAGGATCCGAATTTTTATTCGACGCTTGTAATTGAGCCAGAGATTGTTGGTTATTTTTATTTACACGAATCTGGTCATTTAAAGCAATCGTGGATTCAGTGTAAGGTATATCCTTCTGATTTTCCTTCATCGACAATCCAAGTCGAGCTTCTAAGAGGCTTTTTTCACGAGCCATCTGCATCGTTCTTTCATGGCTAAGGATTTCTTCATCCTTAGATTCAATCAATAATTGTAGGTTTTTTGCTCTTGTCTCAAGTCGATTAATTTCCCCTTGAATTACCTCTTGGTCTTTTTTCTTAGCTTTTTGCAAGTCCACCTTTAAAGCTTGTAATTGCTCTTGCGTACTTGAAAAATCCTTCACCAAAGTCGATCTTTCCGATTGAAGCTTGGATTGCATTAACTCCAATTCCTTTAAAGGGTTCGGTTCAGCTTTTGAATTCCCCGTTATTAATAGCAACCTTTCTGTATCATTTTTAGCATCTGCGATCAACTTGAGCAATGCCACAGAATCCTTTTTAATGAGTGCTTCAGCAATTTTGGTGCTTAATTCATTGGACTTTAGCTCCAAACCCTGTTGTTCCCAATCCTTTTTTTCTGAGTTAAGTTGATCTAAGAAATCATTTTTAACCAAAACTTCATTTTCTAAATTGAGCAAAGAATCTAGAAGTTCACGTTGATAATCTAAAAGAACTTTACGAGCTATTGGATCGTTTTCTTCCTTTAGTAAAAGATTAATCGATTGGTTATTTGATTGCAGATTTGCTTGTTCCGCTTTGTTTTGCTGAATCAACGTTTGCAATAACTCTATTTGATCTGAACGTACATTTCCGAAATCGGAAATGGCTAGAAGAGTGTCTGAAAGCACCTTGGCATTTTCCAGCAAATTATCAGAAGTTAACCCAAATTGGGAAAACACTTCCGTAATTTCGACAGGCACGGAAGGTTTGGTACTACCATTATCCTTCGCCGTCAAAGTTGAGTTAGGTTGAACTTTAACCGAATTTAGGTTTTGATCCATGGAAGCCAAGGCCCTGTGTTTGAGGCTCAACAAATCTGTATTAATGGGTTGATCAAATGCGTAGGTAAACTCAGCTAACTCTTGAGATGCCTTCATGGAATAATTGACATCCTGAGTGAAAACTTGATTTACGGCTTGACTAGGAATCACTTGAGTATTTTTAAAGACTTGATCCGAACCGTTAACCGTTGCCGAAAATTCATAGGTACCTGACCCCGGTAACACAAGGTTATACTCACCGTTTTGATCGCTTACAAAGGGACCAAATTCTACCCCCGAGTTAACATCTTTAACAAGAATGGTAACTTGGGTGTTTTTCTGATTCACTTCATCCTTCAATTTACCTTGAATAAGAACCAGAGGGTCTAAATCCGGTATAAATTGGGCTTCAAAAAAAGAAACCTTTCCAGGTGCGGTGGTGCGCATTGAAGTAAATGCACTTTTGGAAAAGTCATTGTTCAAAGGAATAAATATTAAATCATCGTCGGAGGATGAGAACGGGAAACCCAAGTTCTCTACGCTTCCGCACTCGAGGGTTTCTATGTTGAATTTTACGCGAAAAAAATCTTTTCCCCCCATGGAATTAAATCCGTTGGAAGAAAAATAAAGGTAACCTGAAGCTTCGTGATAATATGGATACAATAAATCCCAATTACCGCTTTGTGGAATAGGTATGAGCGTTGGTTTTCCCCAAGCATCCGAGGTAACCCGTTTTTGGAGGTACAATCCAATGAACTCTTGTCCCTCTCCATAGCTGGAAAATACTTTAAAAGCATTACCTCGCTTGAAATACAGTTGTGGGGTATAACTTTTTTTCTTATCCTGTTTTGTTTGAAGTAAGGCATCGGTGAAAAAGCCCCCTCCTATTCCTAGGCTTTCTGTATCAATCTTGGACAACATGGAAGCAAGTGGTAAATTAGTACTCGTTAAAACTTTTAATTTTTTCGGGTTTTTAAGTAACTCCTTACCATTTACACAAAAGTTAATCTCTGATTTTACGTTCAATTCATCCGATTTTTGACACGTTAAATATTGGTTATAGTAAACCATCGCACGTTCAAAATCATATCCCAAGTGGTTTAATTTCCCTAAATAAAAATACGCGTTGCATAAAGTGCTCGCATATTTTAAAGCGAATTCAAAATACCGCTTCGATGCGTTGCGTTCATCTGTATTATAAAGGCAAATGGCATAATTCAAATTGTAAGTTGGTGATTCTGGCTCTCTGGAAACCAAGGTTTGAAAATCAACCTTAGCTAAAGCAAATTTCTTTTCAGCCAAAGCCTGGTTGGCTCTCTTTTCAATTTGAATCACGGATTGCGCATGAAGCTGCTGGCATGCGATCCAACTTAACACCACTAAAAAAAATCGAGCTAAATAATTTTTCAAACTGAGCTAAATTACGCTTTGGACTTAATTAAGTTCATTTTAGGTTCGTTGCCGTTGATCAATCGTTTAACATTCATCCTATGCGTATATAAAACTACCATTGGAACAAATAAACTAAATCCAAATAACAGCATTTCTGAATTGGGACTTATAGCATAGAGGGCTAATGGAAAAACACAAGATGCAATGATTGAGCTGAGTGAAACATAACGCGTTGAGATGAATACTATAAGGAAAACCCCCAAACTCAAAAGCACTGGATACAAGCATAGGCACAAATTAACACCCAAGGCAGTTGCCACCCCCTTTCCTCCTTTAAATCCCGTAAAAATTGAGTATATGTGACCTAAAACAGCTAAAACTCCAGCAAGTATTTGCCATAATAATAAGTCTGAAACCTCCCCTAATACAACTTTCACCAGGCTCACAGCCAAAAATCCTTTCCCAACGTCTAACAATAACACAGTCCATCCTAAAGGCTTACCGAGAACTCTAAAGGTATTGGTTGCACCGGCGTTTCTGCTACCGTGTTTTCGAACATCAACGTTGTACAGAAGTTTTCCCAACCAAACGGAAGTTGGAAAAGCGCCTAAAAAATAAGCTTGTAATTGAGCAATGATCAAATTTATCATTTAGCCTTAAAAAATTCATTCAGTCGCATTAAGGTTAATGAAACTGTTGAATCGTCGGCCCATTCGAATGAAAAATTCTTGGATTTTCGTTTGTCCGGTTTCATCTCAGAAATCATGGTTTTCAATGCTTCATCGTTACTATTAATGGACAATTTACCATCTTTTTTATTCATTTCATAATCAAATAAATAATCTTTATCTGCGCTCGTTTTGAATTTTACCATCAAGCTCTGACCAGCATTCCCTAACGGGGCTTGACTTACCACCATATTCATTTCGACATCTTTAAGCACGGGCTTGCCTTCAATCGCGATGATAGCACAACGGTTTTTTGCTTTTACTTGATCTCCTTCTTCGTCGATTTCTTTAGCATCTGAACGTGGACGAGCCACCCAACCTGAGGCGAACTTAGCATCATTGGTTTTGGTGCCAAAATGAACCAATTCAAACCGTAAACCAGTTAAAATAAGCGTTTGCCCTAATGCATCTGGCATTTTTCGCAATTTTTCCTCTTCAAAATCTTTGTATAAATCATTGATTTTTTCTTCGGAAAGAAGATTAGGTAAAATTTGGGCAAAATTGTGTTGTTTGGATTTAAACTCGGTATTCTTTTGCCCTTCTAATTTTTTCAACGCTTCGGAAAATTGCTGAAAAACATTCGATTGCATGGGAAATTGAATCAAGGTGGTTAGGTCCGCATAGATTTTTTTCGCCTCTTTTTCGTAATTGATCGAACCAAATGAGCGAGTTGTAACCTCACCTAGGTTTACACCAAAACTGACTTCACCAATACCAGATAAGGAGCATGATTCCGTGTACAAGGTCAACATATTGCCCAATTCGGAGGAACCGTTCAGCCTTGATTTAGGGGCGATTTGAAACGTTTGACCTGATGGATTATATTGAACGTATCCCGATGCTTGAAATACTTTTTCATCTACTCTGCCTTGCATTTTTGAAAGAAAAGCGGGATAAACTTTTACGCTATCCATGGCCTCTGAACTCTTCCATAAAAAACCAACCGCTAAACTTTTTCCTAAATCATTCACCGGATTTTCTGAAATGGGAATCTGAATGTTATTGGCAACCATGGTATCTTTAAAAAACAACCAAGAGCGATCAAAATTGGAACAAGAATGGTTAATTCGAGTGGAACCCTCGCAAAAAAGCCCCTTACTGTGAGCCATCACCTTTATTTTTCCATAGTAATCGAATTCCTTGCTCAATTTAAAATTATCTTTTTGAACGACTTCACCTTCGGCCTGAGTTACTGAATTAAGGTACTTAATCGACTTCATATTAAGTACCGTTAATGTGCTATCTCGATCATAATATGGATATTTACCAAAACCCTCGTATTTCTTTCTGGAAGTAACCGTAACCGTAGCATCGGTAAATTTATGATACTTCGTAACGAATGGTGCAATGATAGTGGCATTGGCTAAAGGATCCATTACCGCATTTTTCCGAATAATGACTTTCATAGAATCGGGAAAAATCTTAGCATCGCCTACCCTTACGTATTCTACTTTATTGCAAAACAACGTTTGTAATTTCAGGTCATAACGCGCAAGAAGCGACCTAAATTGAAGGGTGTCTTGTTCTTCGTGCATGGAAAAGAAATTGGATTCATCCAAATCGGCCCCCGCCTCAAAGGTGGTTTGATTTTTCTTTGCTTTTTCAAAATCCACGTTGGCTTGATCCATGTACCAGAAAAATTTATCCATGGTACAATAATATTGATTTGGCGGGAATTTGATACGCTTTGTTCCAAAGGAATTAAACTCACCTTTTCGTGTTGCGAAAGAAACATCGCATTTCACATCCTTTGTTTCCATTGCCACAGGGGCTTGCCCTTCTGAGATAAATTTATTTTTCAACCGAAAGGAAGAGGTGTCGGCATGAATATCTTCGTGCGTAAAATTGAAATTGTGTGATCCAATTTCTGCGTCAGGGAAAAGCAAGTTGCCATCTCCTCTCATGCCGGTTTTGGATAAAACGACGGTACCATCCATTTCCGTTTGATTGTTAAACATCGACAAACCAAGTCCTTTCCATGAACTTGCTTTCAAGGCTTGTTTTTTCGGTATAAAGCAAATATAGGCCCCTTCCGATTTAACGCTTGGAACCTGAATCCCCGATTTCGATTCCTTGTTCTCAAATTTTGCAATCCCAATGGTTGAATCCGGTAAAAAGGTTAGTTTCTGCGAAATTGCAGTTGCAGTGGTAAAGTTGATGGTTCCACTTCCTTGCAAACCATTGCTCGAGAGTACCACCTTATTTTCATACTTCGAATTTTCCCCGTAAAAGGGCCATCCACCCGGTGGAGCCACCGTAGCAAAACCCAAGGAATAATCCGGCATTATTTTCAACGACTCTTTGATGGGTGGAAATATTCCTCCAGATATTAACTCACCTTTAAAGCGTTGCGATCTTTCCTCAAAATTGTCCAAGCTGTCCAATTCAAAGGGCTCCAAAAGGTAATAGAACCTCGAGGAATCGTAAGCACCACGCACGATGCTCGGGTCGTTGTAAAGCACTTTCGACTTCTGCGGAACCAATACTTTAGGAAAAACAGAATTTGTTTTACTCCGTCCCGATTTTGCATTAGGTTCATCTATCATTATATCCGCAGTTAAATTGTAAAAACTGCTAACTACCGTAATGGGATCTGAACCATCTTGGGGATTTAATGGATTCACATTTAATGCGGCATATTGAGCATTTTTAACGGAAACTTTGAAACGGTCGTAAGAGAAATATGCGGCTTTCATGGCAACTTGCAATTTTCCAATCAATAAATCTCCGTTGAAAACCATGTCCAATTTCGGTTTTAAAATCAGATATGTTGAATCTGGATAGAAGGAAGTTTTTTGAGCTTCTGAAAGCACTACCCGATCAACTCCGGTCAGGAACATTTGATCCTTGGAGATATCAATAAAACCGTAAAAATCTTGTTTCTTGAAACGGTTGTTTAAAAGATTCAATTTTTCCAACTCCTTCTTATCTAAAGCATTTCCATTAGCACTTTGATCAGGGGCACTGCCTTTTCGAGGAGTCAGGTCACAGGTTAACATGATATTGTCATAATCTTTACCCGAAGATGCCACATCGGCATAATTAAACAGCTTGGGGAGTAAAACCACTTGTTTTTCAAACGAATTGTACTCTAAAAATCCTTGTGCAGATAAATCCAATAATCGGTTTTTAGCATAATCCAAGGTGGTCCCAAGCGCCGATGAAGCTTGTCCTTCCGTCAGCACATTGGTATTCATTTTCTTTGAATAATTAGCTAATTGCGTGAAGGGATTTCCACCTCCATTGCTGAACGTCTTTACTAAACTGGGGTTATAAAAATTAAACGATTCTATTTGAATTTTCTTTTGTTCTTGTGCCGTAGCCATTTCAAAAGTGTATTTAGGATAGGCGGTATTTCGTTCCCACTTTAAACAAGGAGCATTCACCGAAATTTGGTAATGATAATCCATAAAAGGAACTACCGTATTGCCTTTTTTAGACGAAGTCCACAACATGGTTGAAGTAGACTCTGTAAATTGAAAAAGACCATCGTTGTGCACCAACGAATCGCCGTTGGAATAGAGTAATTTTAGGCGAGCCGGTCTTGCTAATATTTCTCCTGGGTCAATATCAAAGGACAAAGCCGAAATTTCGAACAACGGTTTATCGTTTAATAAGTAAAATAACTTGGCAGGATTTTCTTTCGTTCCTTTACCAACCAAGCGGGATCCTTCTAAAGAGAACCCCCCATCATAATTCATGCTCTCCCTTAATTCTTTAATTTTCAATCGTTTATCAAACGAAATAAACCTAGGAGCCCCCTCTCCCTCTTCCAATTGATCAAGCGCTTTATCCACTAATGAACCTAAAATAGGTTGTTGGAAATACGGTGTTGTCAAGGAAACGGTATCCGCTTTCAAGGAAACCTCTGTCATGGTAATTCTATAGCCCCTTAACTCAGCAAACGTCTCCGTCTTATTGAGTCCTACCTTTTGCCAGGTAACCGTACCGTTTCTACCTAAAAACTTTTTCGATTCGTAATCGAATACTCCCGAGGTTTCAGTAACATAAACGCTGTCTTTTGCTTTCAATGCGGCTGAATAACCCAACAAAGTGCCTTCTGAACACTCAATTTTTAACTTTTTATCCGAATTCCAGGTAAGATTACCCTTGAAAATCCACACGGAGTTGTCGTCTTTAACTAAGGCTTTCCACCGGAACAAATTGTATGAAAAGACCATGAATTCGGAATAATCATCTAGCTCTTTTTCGCGGTACGATTTCTCTAGGCCAAGCCAAGTTGAAAAAAAATCAGAACCCAACTTGTTTTTTGTTTGATATACAAAAGCCGCAACATAGAAATAAGCTAGTTCATAGTCCTCCTTCGACTTCAAAATGGCATTGGCACCATCTACCATTTTTGCAAATTGGTTGTCGTTCAATCCAGCCCCTTCAATCACTTTTGGAAAAACGTCCTGGACATTTAACTGCATGGACTCATCAACAAAAATCTGTTTGCATTCTTTAACGAATTTGTCACGTTCTTTGGTAAAGGTTTGGGAAAACCCAATAGCGCTGCTACCTGCCAGCAAAAGGAATACTCCACTAATTCTTGCGAAAATGCAAGCAGGACCAACTTTTATTTTCATAGGATTGTATTAAGTTAAAACCGTGTGCTTTTGCCTCATCAATTAAGCTTGAATTATCCGAAGTAAAAAACCCACTTAGCAATACATGTGATTGATTAGCGGCCAACTTTGAGTAAAAAGGTAAATGGTTGAATAACACGTTTTTATTAATGTTGGCCAAAATAACTTCAAATCCTTGCTCGGTTACATCCTTAACATCGCCAAGATAAACCTCACAAACATGAGTGGCATTTCGCAGGAAGTTTTCTTGCGCATTTTCAACAGCCCACTCTTCGATATCATAGGCCAATACCTGGGCTGCCCCAAGCTGCGACGCATTGATGGCCAGGATTCCTGTACCAGACCCCATATCAAGAACTTTCTTTCCCTTAAAATCCAAATCCTCCATCACCTCGCACATCAGCGCAGTAGTTTCGTGATGGCCTGTGCCAAAGGACATTTTTGGTTCTATTTCAATGAATCGCTTTTTGCGGTATTCCTCACCATGGAAAGGGGCTACAATGGTAAAATGCTTCAAGATTACCGGTGCATAATCCTTTTCCCATGTTTCATTCCAATTCTGCGGAGGGATCAGCTTATAATCCAAGGAGAATTTAACCTTGTTCGCCGTTAAATAATGTTTCAAGTCCTCCAAAATAGCCGCATTAAATTGCACCTCTGGAATGTAGGCATGGAGGACATTTTCTCCTTCGGTAAAACTTTCAAAGCCCACCTCCGAAAGTTTAACGGTTAGAATTTCATTATAAGGATAAAAAGGATCCAGCGTAACAGTACATTCAACGTAAGGAATCATAAATGGTGAACTATTTGCATGAAGGAGTTGGCATTGAGGGATGCATTTCCAATCAACCCTCCGCTCACATGGGGAAGCTTAAAAATCTCAATGGAATTGTTTTCATCACAGCTACCGCCATAAATTACAGTACAATGGGTATTCAAAGCAATCCAGGTGGTCATTTCATCAATTTGATCCAAGGCAGGAGTCACACCTGTTCCTATAGCCCATATAGGTTCATAGGCAATGGTGATTTTTTCTTTTTGAGCGTTGGTCAAGGCTTCTATCCCTTTTAATTGATCTTTAATAAAACTTATGGAAGCTTCGGAAGAAATGTTGCGAACCTCGCCTGGTTCCCCGCAACAGAAAATCACCTTAAACCCTAATTCCAAGGCTGAAATTGTTTTTTGAAGAACTACTTCATCCGATTCATGTGCCAACATTCTTCGTTCTGAATGACCAACAAGCACCCACGAAATGTTCAGGCTGGATAGTTGTGTGAGTGACGTTTCACCTGTAAAAGCGCCTGAAGTATGAGGAGCATGGAAATTCTGCGCTCCAATTTCAATACCCGTTACAGGACTCAATAACGATAAAAAGCCTTGAGACGGAAATACAACGAGTTCAATTTCGGGGTTAAGATTTGGAATAGCAGCAGCATACCGCTTAAACAATTCCAAACTTTCCTGTTTGGACAAGTTCATTTTCCAATTAGCACCAATTATCTTTTTCTTCACCCTTAAAATTAAGGCAAAAAACGGGGCTATTTAGATTTGTTGAGAACTTTTTTCAATGCAGCAGCATCAAATTGTTCTTTATCAATGCCTTGATAAAATGCCTGTACATTACCATTCCACAAGTACACAACTCCTGGTACATCTTTCGACTTACCTAAGGTGCCCCAGAATTGTTTTATATCCATTACTGTGTGCGTGTAACCTTTTTCCTTGCCAGCAAACTTGAAGAAATCCGGAATCATTTCGGCCTCTTCATCCATAAATATAATCCTGATTTTAGGAAAATCCTTCATCGTTTTATTGAGTGCCACTAGGGATTTGGCTGCTTCTCGGCAATGGTCGCAACCCGGCGCAAAAAAGCATAGAATTTTCTTTCCATCGTTGATATCAGAAAATACGTTTTCAAATCCGGATTTCACAGGTTTAGGTTCAATATTTCCCTTATTATTTGGTGATTCTACAAGACTTGAAGTATCTGAGGGCTTATTCATTGAATCTACCTCTTGAAGATCCGTATCGGTTTCATCCACATAAACAACGTTATTACCATTCTCCGTTTTCAATTTAGCCTTGATGGGGACAAACATAAACATGAAAAGAACCCCGGCAAGTGCCACATTAAATAGCATCGAAGTCTGAAAATACCCTTGAAGAACAGTCCTTTCTTCTTTGAGTTGTTCTTTCGATGATACAAAGTAAAAAAGAATCAAAAGACCTATCGCGATGAAATTTTTAATCATAGCCTCTAAGGGTGTCATTTCAATCAAACTTCCAAAACAACCACAGTTTCCGCTGTTACCTGAGGTAAGCATTTCGTAGATCAATTCACCATTGAAAATAAGTAGCATGAGCATGGTTCCAGGAATTACCACTCGTTTCAAATGAAACGGTAAAAGAATTAAAAAACCAATGGCAAACTCAATACCAATTAAAATTCTCGAAAGGTATACAGATAAACTTTCGGAAATCCCTAAGGCTTCAATCTGATTGTATTCGAAACTCGTGATTCCAAGATCAGGTTTCGGATATAATTTTGCGAGAGCTGACAAGAAAAACATAAAGGAGATGATAAGTCGGATTCCCCAAGGTGCAAGAGCTTTGATATTTTTCATACATTAAATTTTAACGAAGATAAAAGGCAGAATGACTAGAAAAATAGACTTAACGTTTATTTAACACCCCGTAGAATTAAGGCAAAAACGGCGTAATTCAACATATCGTAATAATTACCCTCTATCCCTTCCGAAACAAGCGTTTGACCGTTATTATTGATAATTTGTTTGATGCGATAAATCTTCATCAAAATAAGATCCGTTAAAGATTCCACCTGCATTAACCTCCAAGCTTCTCCGTAATCATGATTTTTTCGCTGCATCAAGGAACTTGCCTCTTCCAGGTATTTATCATACAACTCTTTTGCCTGTTCAAAGGAAAGCTCGAGGGACATATCCTCGGTTGCATTGAGTTGTATCAAACCAATAATGCAATAATTAACAATGGCCATAAACTCACCCTCAACCCCATCCCCGACGAGGTTTGATCCGTTTTCTTGTATGGTCCGAATTCGATTTGCTTTGATGTAAAGCTGGTCCGCAATTCCCATCGGACGAAGAATTCTCCAAGCCGTCCCGTAATCTTTCGACTTATTTAAGTAGATTTCCCTGCACAAAGCAGTTATATTTGTGTACGAAACTAAGGTATCTGACATGTTCAATTCAAATCTTTTCGGGGCTGAAGTTAAGCATTTCCGCTTAAACCAATCCCTCAGGTTGCGGAATAAATTAGTTTCCATGTCAGAACCAAGTATCATGGCCATTCTGAATGCCACACCTGACTCCTTTCACGAAAAAAGCCGAATACAATCTCTTGAGTTTTTAAGGGAAACTATGGAACACTGTTTAAAAAACAAGGTGACTTTTATCGACTTAGGAGCTCATTCCACTCGTCCGGGATATGATATGATTTCTGAAGAAGAGCAAATTCATCGCTTGCGTCCTTATTTGGAGTTTATTGTTCAAAACTTTCCACAAATTTTCATATCGATTGACACGAGCTTACCCGCTGTTGCAGAATGGGCATTACTTAACGGTGCCGATATAATAAATGATGTTGAAGGAGGAAGAAATAACCCTACGATTTTTAAGGTATGTGCAAAGTACAATGCACCTTACATCCTCACCCATTCGCGTGGCACTTCTAAAAACCTACACGAACCAACACAATACAAAAACGTGACCACAGAAGTATTAATGGAGTTATCTCGACAGATTGAAAAAATTAAAGATGCTGGCGTCAAAGACATTATTGTAGACCTTGGTTTTGGATTTTCAAAATCGATCGAAGAAAATTATGAATTACTTAACAACCTTTCATTATTTCACATGCTTGGTTTTCCAATCCTTTGCGGTACTTCAAGGAAATCCATGATTTATAAAAAACTAAACAGCTCTGTTGAACAATCATTGAATGGCACAACAGTTTTAAACACTTTTGCGCTTCTCAAAAATGCAAATATTATTAGAGTTCATGATGTCGTTGAAGCGAACGAAATCATTTGCTTATTGAAAAAAGTGTAATTTGTTCTTTTTCGAAGAGTTTTATTATCTTCGTACAACTTTATAGAAATTTACGAATGAAATATTTCTTTTTTACGATTATCTTAAGCCTCTCAATCTTAGGAATAGCCCAGCCCACCGCAAGTTTTGCCATATCGGATAATGTTATTTGTGAAGGAGACTGCATTGATATAGAAAACAATTCTTCCAACGACGTTGTTTCAAGCAGCTGGTCTTTCCCTAGCGGTACCCCTTCGTTCTACAGCGGCATGAATCCAGGTCAGGTTTGTTTCACTACTGCGGGCACCTACACACTTCTATTAACCGTTACAGATGCTAACGGCGCTACAAGTTCTGCAAGTCAGCAAATCACGGTTGGTTCCGTTCCAACCATTAGTATTGGTTTATTGGATACTATCGGTGGCGTTCCCATCGACGACACCCTGATTTCCATGTATGGTGGCATGTGGCCAACCGGCCAACCTACATCGGGAGCAGTGATTGTTGCTTACGGTTATGCCGCAGGAGATTCTTTAGTGTGGGAAACGCCGAATGGAGGAAACGATGTGTGGTGCTTTGGAGACGTTGCTGGTATTTGCGATACGGTAATAGTAACCCCATTTTTTGATTCATATTACATCCTTAATAATATTTCTCCAGAGGGATGTATTGCTTCCGACACCGTATTTATAAATGTTCGATTTCGAGATTCGGTGAAAATTTCTGTACCAGATGCGTTTTCTCCTAACGGTGATGGCACCAACGATATGCTTCGTGTCGTTACCAATGTAGATAAAGATTCGGATTACTCGGATGGATTTGATGGAGATGGTGGTGCCATAGTATCGATGAATTTTCAAATTTTCAACCGGTATGGTCAATTAGTTTTTAGGACTACCGATCCTAATGAAGGATGGGATGGAACGTTCAAAGGAAAAGCATTAAATGTCGGGAATTTTGCGTACAAATTAGAATATCGTTTAATCAATGGCCTGACCGGTTCCATTGACGGAAATGTTATGCTCTACAAATAATAAATTATGTTCAAACCATTAGTTATAGCAACGATCCTGATCTTTTCAGGTCAATTTTACGGGCAATACGCCCATAACTCAAGCTTGTTTTACCAAACACCCGGTTTATTCAATCCTGCCGCAATTGCATCTGGATATGAAGACTTCAGTTTCTGTACTGGATTTAAAATGCAACATCCAGTGATGAACGGCACGAAAATCCGTTCAAACTCCCTAATAGCTGAGTTTAAAATATCCGATGGCCCGATGAGTAAAAATCACTTCGGTATAGGATTAACCGCTATTAATGAAGGTATGGGCGAAAGTAAAATGATGCAAACCGAAGTGAACATTCCCGTGAATTATTCCATTCAGCTCAACCAATTTGCGAATTTGACCATTGGTGCAAGTGCCGGTATGATATTAGTCGGTTACGATCCAACCCTACCGTCATGGGAATCCAATTGGACGGGTTGGAATTATAATGGTACCATGAATGACCCCATTTACATCAACGATAATTTAAGCAGAAGCTCGAATGCTGCATTCAATGTTAATACAGGAATTTTATACCAGTACACCACCAGAAATAAATCCAGATTTTTCGGAGGAGCTTCCATCAATCATGTGAATAAACCTAAATTTAGTTTCACCGAAACTGGTGGAAGAATGTACGGACAAATGGTCATTAATGCGGGCGTAGACTTTACCACGTCTCGCCGTGATTTAAGAATTCAACCACAGTTCATGGCGTTTAAAAATGGTCCGAACGCTAACTTTATTGCGGGAGTGATGTTTGAGAACATTCTTCGGAATGGATCGGATATGACCAATATATTGAAATCTACCACCATGAATTACGGTGCATTTTATCGTTGGAATGATGCAGTAAGTTTGAATGTTAACTATAAAACTTCCAATTTCCGTTTTGGATTGTCTGCAGATGTAACCGTTTCTAAAATTGCCTCGGCTAACAAAGGTTTGGGATCTATTGAGATTTTCTTCAAATCAACCCATTTATATTCCAAGAAGAAAACCAAACTAGGCTAAGCATTTATCCAAAGACCTCCCGTATGGATAAATAACACCTTTTTTCGAGTGGTTATTTTTCCAAGCTCTTCGATCATGCCTAAGAAAGCTTTTCCATTGTAAATGGGATCTAATGGCAGGTTAAGCCCCGAATATTGCTTATTGAGTCTACTACGAACTTCCGACTGATTTTTTGCATAGCCCCCAAAATGGTACTGATCAAATACTTTTAATTGTTTTTTTCGATCGCCGAAATTTACTGAGCGCCCAAATTTATGCGCTAATTTTTCCATTTCAAAGATGGAATTGAAGTTTTTAAGCACCGGAAAAACCCATACCTCGCTGCAAGGCGGTGCGGCCAAAAGCACCCCCAAACTGGTGGTTGTTGTACCCTGCGCCAGTGCAATAATATCATAATTCGAAACATTATTTACTATTTCAAGGGCACCAAGAAATCCCTCATAACAAGCCCCTCCCTCTGGAATGATTAAGTATTCTCCTGTATTATCCAAACCGTAGAAATTTTTAGATATATCGTATTCCGATCTACTTAAAAATTGAAGTCTAGCGCCCTGTTGCGAACAGTAACGCAATACATCATTCGAAAATGGACTTAATTCATCACCTCGCACATTGATTACACCTTCGAAACCAAAAATTTTTGAAGCGCATGCAACCGCCATAATATGGTTCGAAAAGGCTCCACCGTACGAAATAATCCCTTTTAATTTTTCATTTCTTACACGGTCAACTACATATTTCAGCTTTCTCCATTTATTACCGCTAATAACAGGATGTATTAAATCATCGCGTAACACAAACATTTCGTGCAACTTGTTGTTATCCATTTTTATAGGATGAATTAAAGAAAAATCAATGGAGGGTAAGGACGATGCAATAGACATGGAGTTTTCAGATTTTGGAAGAAAAAGCAATCTTTCGGAAGAGGATTATTATTTAAGTGAAGAAGGATATATAATTTTCACGGAAAATTACCATTTAAAACGTGGTTATTGTTGTAAAAGCAATTGCAAACACTGTCCATATGGATATGATTCCAAACGTAACGACATTAAAAAATAATGCCTTTTTCGGGATATTTTCCTGTGAATTGACTTAATTCGACTTTTATTTCATGAACGTCTGATTCAAAATTATCAGAGATTGGATGTACCTTATGAAACCCTCCTGTTTTAGTTGAATAATCAATGTATGCAGAAATGATTGGTACTTTAGCCGTTTGAGCGATAATATAAAATCCCTTTTTCCAATGTGCATTTGCCGAACGAGTACCTTCAGGGGTGAAAACAAGATAAAGTTGTTTATTAGCCTCAAACAATGCGCAAGAAAACTCTACTAAATTGTTACGCCGTTTTCGATCAACAGGAATCCCCCCCATACCTTTTAAAATCCAACCCAAAGGAAAAAAAAACAATTCTCGTTTTATTAGGAAATTCGCAGGAATTCTCATTAAATAAAAAGCCAGATAGCCAATTACGAAATCCCAATTCGAAGTGTGCGGAGCCATAACAACAACTGCCTTATCAAGATCTTTGGGAACCGTAGTATCGATTTTCCAACCGAACAACCCAAGGAAGAAACGAACTAATTTTCGCATATACAAAGTTAATCAAAAGTGAATTGCCTAAATTTGTTTATGAGAATTGCTCAAAGGCTTGTCGCTTTCCTGTTGATTTTTGCCATATGGATGTTAATCTATTTCTCTTTTTCTTTTCTGAAAAATCCACCAGCACCGCCGAAACTACAATTTCCTGAAAGTACTGTTTCAATTATTAAAATTAACAATCCTAAAATTATTTCGGAATTTGCCTACCAATTAAGCTTTAACAATGAGGATCCAAAAGTCCTTAAATCACTTTCCGAATTTTATCAAAATATAAACCAAGGATCCCTTAACAACTTCCTTCCAATTCAATTTAACTCACCGGTATATTTTTTAAAAATACTATCGAAAAATCGGCATTATTGGTTTATAGCAGGCATATATAATGGTCAAAAGAGCAATGAAATTAAAGGATTTATTAAAAACCAATACTTTTTTTATTTGCTTAATCCTGATGATCATTCGAAAGGAGTATTCAATGAGTTGGCTCATGAAAAGTGGAACAATTTAGAAATCTCATCAAACAATACGTTCAACTATTGGTTGTTTAACAAAGGGAAATTAATTAATAATTATGCATGTACTTTGGATGACAACGGTTTAACGATTTTGTTCAAAAATACGATTAACCCGAATTCTTTAAGTTTCAATGAAGAAGATGGCGGTTTTCATCTCACCACTTTTGTTGACCCATCTAACGATTGGCCTATTGGTGAATCAGGCAATAATTTCATAAAAAATATCACGAGTATTTCCATTAATTACTATGGTGCAGAAAACCGTTTAAACGAAAAAAGCTCATATGTCCAATTGAATTTTGATGCATTAATCAAATTAAACAAGCAGCTCGACTCCTCGGATATTTCTTCATTTTTAAATTTTATACTGCCGAATGCAGAAATTAAAATTTTTAAGAATCATATAACCTACTTTAATAATACGTATTATTATCATTTTTTTCCAGACTCTACCATGTATCTTGGAAAATCAAAAGATGCAAAACGCGTAAAAAGCAATTCTATTAAAATTAAAGGCAACCCATCGATAATAACTGAAGTAAAAAACCTTGGTGAAGGCTGGCAGACCTTTTTAGATTCCCATCCTGTCTATAGAATCACTAGAGATTTCACCAGTTCTATCAGCAATATCACCAACGAAACTGTACAAAACGATGGTAAAATACGCATTCGTTTCAAGCCTCACATCAACCCTACCTTAGAAGCTTTTAAACTATTTTCGACCTTCGTTAACGAAGCCTCAATTGAAAATTAAAGATTTTAACGTAGCAGGCTAATATGCCCACTTCGAATGATTAATTCTTGGTTCACATCCCTCGCTACAATTTTCCACGAATAAACCCCTACAGGACAATCCTTTCCTTGATACCTTCCATCCCAAGGTTTTGATAAATCCGTCGTCGTGTAAACCTCTTCGCCCCAACGATTGAAAACAGAAACCTCAATGGAATACATGGCTGTTGCAACCGGAATCCAGGAGTCATTTTCACCATCAGCAT
>JACCDP011318883.1_pt1 | contig 55015 bp, 84 predicted proteins | sample 7445841 | NCBI WGS metagenome assembly JACCDP01 (sample SAMN15323441, study PRJNA562643) | freshwater metagenome | isolation source: river surface water | place: USA:Blue River Watershed | collected 2017-08-17 | reverse complement strand
GGTAAGACGTTTTCTATTTCATCAGATGCATATCAAATTGCAAGCATGATGCTTGGATTACAAAATAATGTATTGAGAGTAGGTAATTTAAAGACGGTAAGAGTGGTATTAGATGTAAGAGATATAGTAAATTCGTACTATAAGTTAATGATGACAGATAAATCAGACAATAAGATTTTTAATATTAGTGGAGACGTTCCAAGAGAGATGGGATTCTATACTGATAAGCTTATTGAGTTAAGTAAGCTTACAAATGTAGAAAAACAAATTGACCCTAATCTTTACCGACCAATCGATATTCAATATCAGTGGGGTGATATTTCTGAACTACTTGCTATAACAGATTGGAAGCAAACATATACAATTGAACAAACATTGGAAGATTTATTAAACTACTGGGTTAATAAAATTAAAAAGTAATGAATGTAGTTTTATTTCACAGTACTGATAACGTACCTAAACATATTGAGTATTGTGTAAAACAGATAAAGCATTTTACACCGGATGTCAAAATTCATTTTTTGACAGATAAAAAAGTCTTTTCAAACAATGTTAATATTGTTAATATTAATGATTTAAATTTAAACTTTGATCATTTACCGTATTATAAAAATGATCAAATGCCGTTATGGAGAACTTCAGCATTAAGATTTTTTTATATTGAAGAGTTTATACGACGATCTAATATTAGTAATATATTTCATTTTGATAATGATGTTTTAATTTACGAAGACTTAAATTTAATATTAAAAAATATTAAAGATAGTAAATTTCTAATTACTAGACATAAAGAAACAGAAGCTGTTTGCGGTTTTGTGTATATAAAAGATTACAACTCCATTTCAGGAATTTGCAGATCTTTATTAGAATACATGCATAAAAATGAAAAAGAACTAGAGAGTCAGTTAGGTTCTATGCCACATGAAATGAGATTATTAGGTCAAATTTTTAATGAAAGTAAACTAATTTCAGAATTTCCTATTTTACCTTGGTGGAAAAATTTTGATAAGTTTAATAGTGTTTTTGACCCTAGTTCTTATGGGCAATATATTTGCTACAATAAAATGATACACGAAGGTAGTAAAAATAGATTTATAGACACGCAAATTTTAGATAACAAAATAAAAGTAGAATTTGATACTCAATTAAAAGTACCTTTTGTACACTTTAACGATTTTAAAATAAAGATAAATAATTTACATATACATTGTAAAAATTTACAAGACTATATCTCTTACTAACATGATATCTGGCGAACAATTTCAATCTCTTTCTGAAGTAAGTTTTTCATCTGATTTTAATGATATTATTAAAAATCAATTGCAAAGAATACCTCAAAACGTTAAACTTATAAATGAGTACCCTGTAGCTGAAATAAAAAACTATAAAAGAATTTTCATATATTCACACGATATAGAAAAATTCATGTCAAAGTTTTATGAACATCTTTCAGATAACACAACCATTATAACTCATAACTCTGATATAGGGGTGGGTCCTGAATGTTTAAAGTATTTAAATAGCAATAAGATTGGTAAATGGTTCGGTCAAAATAGAACAGTATCGCATCCTAAACTATTTTCATTACCTATTGGTTTAGCTAACAGTCAATGGCCACATGGTAATCAAGAAACGGTAAATAATATTGCTAATCAAACGAATGAAAAAAAATATTTGGTTTATAAAAACTTTGATTTATCAACAAACTATGCTAAGAGGCGATATGTAGATGAAGTTACCGGTGCAAACGGCATACCGATGGACGCTAATAGACCTTTTTCAGACTATATAAAAATTCTATCTGAATCATGTTTTGTTATAGCGCCCCCGGGTAACGGTATTGACTGCCATAGGATATGGGAGTGTTTAAAATTAAAAACTATACCGATAGTTGAATATCATGAATGTTTTAGCCAATTCACCCATTTACCTATATTGTTCATAGATAAATGGGAAAGAATTACACCTGACTTTTTAAGAAGCAACTTAAGTATGTTAGATGCAGTAAGAAAAAAATTACCAGAATTAGAAATTGAATATTGGAAAAATTTAATATGTACGGAATAATTTGCGAAGAAAACTTACCTGGTCATAGCTTATTTGCTAATTTTAAGTTAGCATTAAAAAATTACTTTCAAAGAAACTTTACCACAGTAAGAAATGTTCATGATCTTAACGGTTTAGAAGTATTGTTTATCGTTGACGAGCATTTTGGACCACATGTAGATGTATGGAAGACAGATAATTTTATTGATACCGTTAACTCTAAAAATATAAAGGTTGTAGTTTTTAACTTTGAAAAAGTATATTCATCCCAATTTCCCTGGAACGCAGATCATCAAAATAAAGTATTAAAGTTTAGACGTTTATGCCAATTACTGTCCGATGTTCAAGATGTTGATAAATTAAATAGTAAAAACTTTAATAAACAACTTTTATCCAAAGATACAACATTAGTAGATACTGTAACTAAAAACAATAAAATGGCGTTTATAGGTCAAGTAAATAGTTGGTACCCGACTAGGCAGAGTGTTATTAATAGTTTTAAGTCTAGAGGATTTGATTTAGATGTTATAGTTACGGATCGTAAACTGACTTACATAGAATTTTTAAACAAATTAAATCAGTATAAGTTTGTATTAAACCCACTAGGTACAGGGCATTTTTTAAATTTAAGGTTTTATGAAGCTTTACAATTAGGGTGTATTCCTGTTCAACAGTTTACCGAACAAATGATGCCTATGTATCAACAAGAATTAAATTACTGTGTATCATTTAAAAATCCTGAAGAAGTTACGTTAGAGGTTTTAAATAACTTTAACTTTAAAAAAATGGATTATTATCTGGAAAACCACTTTAATGATATAAATTTAAATGATAAAATTAATAATATTTGATCTGGATGGAGTATTAGTTGACTCTAAAGATATTCATTTTAAAGCTTTAAATAAAGCTTTAGAAGACGTTTTTCCAACATCTATTTTAAGCCTGGACGAACATTTAGGTAAGTATGACGGGTTAAGTACTAAAGAAAAGCTAAAATTGCTTACAAAAGAAAAGAATTTGCCAGAAAATCTTCATAAATCTGTTTGGGAATTAAAACAGAAGTATACTATAGAATATTTTGTAAATTTTAAACCCGATTTAAAAATTATAGAAATGCTTTCTTTTTTAAAAAAAAAATATAAATTAGCATGTTGCACCAATTCAATAAAACAAACAGCCATACTTCAATTAGAGAGAAAAGGTTTTAAAAGTTTCTTTAATAAAATTTTAACTAATGAAGATGTAACAAGACCTAAACCGGATGCAGAAATTTATATGAAATGTATGTTAGATATGAAAGTAAACCCGGATGAAACATTAATTATTGAAGATTCATTCTTAGGAAGACGAGCAGCTTTAAGATCAGGAGCTCATTTGTTACCAGTTAATAATTCGAATGATTTAAATTTATTAAATATAATAAACACTATTATGAATATGAATGATAAAAAAACTTTTAATAAAAAATGGAAAAGTGAAAAGTTAAACATTTTAATACCTATGGCTGGAGCTGGATCAAGATTTGAAAAAGCAGGTTATACTTTCCCGAAACCGTTAATAGATGTCAACGGTAAGCCGATGATACATGTAGTAGTTGATAACTTAAACATTGAGGCTCAGTATATTTTTATTGTACAAAAAAGTCATTTAGAAAAATATAACTTAAAACAAACACTAAACTTAATAGCACCGAACTGCAAAGTTGTTGTTGTAGATGGTTTAACTGAGGGAGCAGCTTGCACCACATTGATAGCAAAAGAGTATATAGATAATGATACACCTTTATTAATGGCTAACTCTGATCAGTATGTTAATTGGAGTAGTGATGAGTTTATGTATATCATGACTACAAGTGAAATTGATGGTGGTATGGTTACATTTAATTCAACACACCCTAAATGGAGCTTTGCTAAAATAGATTCAAACGGATTTGTAACTGAGGTTGCAGAAAAAAATCCAATTAGTGATATAGCTACTGCAGGTATATATTATTGGAAAAAAGGAAGCGATTATGTAAAATATGCTGAACAAATGATATCTAAAAATATACGGGTTAATAATGAATTTTACGTATGCCCAGTGTATAATGAAGCTATAAAAGATAATAAAAAAATTAAAATATATAGTATTGATAAGTTTTATGGGTTAGGTACACCAGAGGATTTAGATTTTTATCTCAAAACTATTAATGAACGTAATATCGCATAGAGGTAATTTAAATGGACCAGATTTAAAGTTAGAAAATAATCCTTTTCATATCACTCATCTTTTAAAAAAATATGATGTAGAGATAGATGTATGGGTAAATAAAAATGGTATTTTTTTAGGGCACGATGGGCCGCAGTATAAAATTAGTAACGAATTTTTTATACCAAACGGCTTATGGTGTCATGCAAAAAATTTAGATGCATTCAATTTTTTAATTAGCGAAAGAACTAATTGTTTTTTTCATGACAAGGATGACTTTACCTTAACATATAATAAATTTATATGGACTTACCCTGATAAGCAAGTGTGTGAAAATAGTGTTATAGTAGATTTATCAAAAAATTGGAAAGATAAAAATTATAAAAGTTACGGTGTTTGTGTTGATTATATTCTTTAGTATCATAAAATCATTTTATGATTATCAAAGATATTGAAGTTTATGACGGTGAGCTAATTCACGACCGTTTTGCTTACACATTTTTTAGAAAAAAGACTTTACCAATTGGAAATATTATTGCTTTTAGAGCCCCGATGAACGTAAAGGCTGAAGGTATGATTGATAAAGAAGATCTACTTTTAAATGATTTCATCTATAGCGATGATGCAATTAATTTTTGTTGGGAGATACCTAATCTAGATCCATACGGTGCTGTTTGCTTTCAAAGACTTCTTAATACTCAAATTGCAAGTATTCTTTCTTTAAAGTATCTTAAAAAGCCTATTGAAGTTGATGGTGATGATATGATGGTAAAATCAGAATTTGTTGGTAGTGATGGTGCACTACAAAAAGTCGGTAAGTGCAGTGTAAGTATTACATATTCAAAAAATAATGTAGCTATTGGTCATACCGGTATTAATGTATCAGCAGGACGTAAAGCCCCGCCTTTTGCTTATAGTACTAACTTGTCAGATGACGATTGCAATTTATTTATGTCTGATGTTACTCATATGTTTTATGATTTGAGTGATGATATTTTTATTGCAACTACTAAAGTGATTGCATGACGATTTTTGATTACATAAATAGCGTCTTATATACTAAAAATCATATAACGTTAAACTGCGATGATGAGTCGCAGTTTAACTCTTTTATGTTCAATAGGTGGGTATCATTTTATTCTTCTGATATGAATAATATCGTAAATGAAGTGACTAATAGACAGATACCATCTCTTATAACAAAACAAGACCAATATGATATGTTTTTTTATATTATGCCAAAGCTAAAGTATAAAAAAATTGATTACATTAAAAAAGTAAAAAAAGAAGATAAAGAAGAAGAAGTGTATATTCCTGAGTTTTTAAGTAAAAGAGAATATAAACAATACGTTGAATTTAAAAATAGTATCAGTAAATAGCCTATATGGCTCAAGTATCTATTGACGTTTTAGAACCTAGAAAAAGTTTAATTGATTTAGATAGTTATTCAAAAGGAAACTTTGGAATTGGAGATGATTTTCAACTTTCTTTTTTGTTTGATGATATCGTTCTAGTAGAATTTATTGACGAAATAAATGACGGTACAGGTGATGCAATTGTACGTAACGGTGTTTACGTACCAGTAAATGCTTTAATTAAAGCTTGGAGAAAAGCAAAAGTTGTATTAGCTGGTCCGGGAGTTAAGTTTTGTAAGAAAGGAGATATAGTTATATTTCCGAATGATAAAGGGGCATCTGTTTCTAATATAGAAGTAGATGGTTACGGAAAATTGAAAAAAGGTGTATTTTTAAATGAGCAGAGACTGTTCGGTATTTGTAAATATGTTAATAGCGATTCAATTGCTAACAAAAACATATTATTAAATGAAAATGACACTGAACAACCTTCAAAGCCTGTTAAAAGAAAACGTATGTGAAATTGTATTCATAAGACGTCGACCCAGGTCAAATAGGCCTCTTTTACGTAGAATGTTATGCACATTAGATTACAACCTATTAACGAGCACAAATGGGAGACTTTCATTAAATTTTGCTCCTTCTTCAAACATACTACCATACAATGCGTTATCAAAAAATCTTTTGCCTGTTTGGGATATTTTTATGCAAGACTGGAGAATGGTTAACATGGACGACTGTAATTTAATTACTACTATGAATCAGGAAGATTTTTGGAAGTATTTTAATGATGTTTTGATAACTATGTCGCCGCAACAAAAAATGCAATATATGGACACATGATTGAGCCTACAGAAAAATTAATTAATAATTTCTTGCAAAAAGATGTAGTGTTTTTTATCGAAAGTGAAAAACCTCTAAAATCAGGCAAGTTACTAATCTTTAAATTTAAAGATTTTTATTTAAACTTTATTTTAAAAATCGACAATACTTCTAAAACTTTTGAAATACCTTACCCTTTCAAAGTTGAACATGGTGTAAATTTTATTGCGTTTTCTTACACCGTTGAAGATTTTTCTCAAAAAAACTTAGAACTTTTAGTTAAAGCAAAATTATTAAAACCTAAAAAAAGAAATAAATTATACAATTCCACAGTTGTTTTATCTGCATTAAACTAGTATAATAACCGGGTGTATAGTCGATACCTTTCTAAATTTCCTAACGATTATAATCCTAGTTCGCAGCAAATCGAACTTATAAAAAGAGTAGAAGACGCTTTTATAAAAGGGTATAAGTTCGTTATTTGCAGTGCACCGACCGGTTCAGGTAAAAGTTTTTTATCAAAAACTATAGGCAATGTATCCAATGAATGTACTACAGAGTTTAAAGATCTAGTTACATCATACAAAGCTTTTAAACAAGACTACATCGGTAATTATACAAATGAAGCTGAATGTCTTAAAGAGCCTCCTTTTGGTTCATTTGTTTTAACTATTACAAAAACGTTACAAGATCAATATCAAAAACTATTTGATGATACATCCACACTAAAAGGTAAAAGTAACTACCAGTGTCAAATTAACAGAGATGTTGATGTAGAGAATGCACCTTGTTTGCTTGCACCGAAGCTTAAAGAAGAATGTTGGGAGAAAAATTTATGCCCATATTACAATGCAAGAAATCAAGCATTAGTAGATAAGTTTAGCGCACTAAACTATAAAATGTTTTTGTCTTTACCAGGACACGTAAAGAGAAAGAATTTTATTATCTGCGATGAGGCATCAGAATTAGAAGACGAGTTAGTTAAACACTTTTCAGTTTTTGTAGACCCGGATAAACTAAAAATGCTTGGGGTAAAAATACCCTTTCTTTATAACAATAACCTTGAAGAGGTTTACAGATGGTTAAATCAGCTTCTAGTTATTGTAGGGGAACATATTGAGAGTTTGACTGCAAAACATACTAATAAGCATACTCAGCTTAATATTAATGATAAGATAAAGTTAAATTATTTTAAGAATCTTCACCGCACTTTAAATCTTATTGATGAGACGTGGAGTAAGTGTGAATATGTATGTCAACGAGATGGTAAGACTGTTAAAATAATGCCTTTAAAGGTTGATGTTCTTTCAAAATATATTTTTAACTACGCTGACAACGTACTATTAATGTCTGCTACTATCGTCGATCATAAAAACTTTGCTAAAACTTTAGGTATCACTGAATACAAGTATATCGAAGTAGATAGTACTTTTGATAGTAAAAAGGCTCCTATTTACGTATCGACTAATACAAAAATTAATAAAGGTAATCTACCTAAAATGCTGCCTATAATTGCAAATCAAATTCAAACAATATGTAATAGTCATCCTAATGAAAAAGGTATTATACATACTCATACGATGCAAATTACCGAGTATTTGCAAAAGCATTTGAAGACTGATAGATTTTTGTTTAGAGATGTTGAATCAAAAAATGATACTATTCTATCCAAACATTCTAAATCTTCTGAACCGACTGTTATAGTAAGCCCGTCAATGACGTTTGGTATAGATCTTAGAGATGATTTGGCTAGATTTCAAATCATAGTTAAAGCAGCATTTTTACCTTTAGGTGATAATAGAATTAAAAGGTTATTCGATGAGGATAAAGAATGGTATACCAATAAGATGTTAATTAATCTTGTGCAGGCGTGCGGTAGAGGGGTACGAAGCAAGGATGACCACTGTATAACCTATATACTTGACGGTATGGTATCAGATGTAGTGGTGTCTAATAAACATAAACTACCAAATTACTTCTTGCAGAGATTTGTATAAATATAATAGATGGTACCTTACAAACAATTTTATAATGAAGGGTTTAAAGAAAAATTAAACTTTTTAGGGTTACTGGCTTCATTATCATTTGCAACACCTATTCTGTCTAAACCTGCAGAATCTATTTTTGATCAACTAGCTAGACATGAAGGGATGAGAAATAAAATGTATTATGATTCTAAAGGCATACCTACAATAGGTATAGGATTTAATTTAAAAGACCCTGGTAATTTAAAGATCCTAAATAAACTAAAAATAAGTGAAAGAGATTTACGTAACGGACTTTCAAATAATCAAATTAAATTATTATTCGATGAATCTCTTAAACAAGCTAAATCAGATGCCTTAAAGTTTTTACCTAATTTTAATCAACACCCTGTTCAAGTACAAAACGCTATTATAGATATGTCATTTAATTTAGGTCATTCAAGACTTAATAAATTTGTACAGCTCAGAAAAGCTTTAATGGAAAAAAATTACGATAAAGCTTCAAAAGAAATGCTCAATAGTACATGGGCCAAACAAGTAGGTAATAGAGCTAAATATCTATCTGAATTAGTAAAGTCAGCTTCTACAAATAAAAGTAAGTCTACTTTTTCGAGACCTTCTTAACGTTTACGATTTTTCTTTTTTGCCTTGGTAAAGGAAATACTGGATGTGACATTTTTGTATTAGTATCTCCTTTAAATCCGCTAGCTGCATCGGTAGTACCGGTACTTTGATTTTGATTAAAGACCGGGTTTTGAGAACCAAAATTATGTTTTCTTGGCACCCTTACCGGTCTTTTTGAATCAATAGGTGCTCTAAAATCTTCAGTTACTTTTTCTTTTTTTTTAGTTTTTTACCCTTTGCCATTTTAATAGCTCTATCTTTTGATCCCATATACTCGTCTTTAGGGGATTCTACTTTACCGTCTTTATCGTAGTCTTTCTTGGCAAGCTTCTTTTCATTTAAAAAACTTTCAACTAATTGATTGAATTTCATAATAATATTTATATAATTACTTATGGTTAAAAGTAAAAAAGTCACTTGTTCGATAACAGGTAAATCTACAAGTTATACCGGTGAATACCTAGATAAAAAGATACAAGAGTACGGTAATGAAGAAAATCTTGTAAAATTTTACATTTGTAAAGAAGCTAAAGCTCTTCTTAAAAAAGGTCATAAAATTGATGATGTAAGAAAAATTTTAGACATTTCTATTGAAGCAGAACCAGTATCCCAAGATATTGTAAAGTACATAGAAAAAAACTTTTATAAGACGTCGATGAAAGTAAGCAATAACACTTATAACGCTTTGAGTGCAATTACAGATATTACATATGATAGATCTGACCCTGACGTAGAGATCTTTATCAATAAACACATTCTTAAAAAACTATGATAGATATAGATTTAGTAAACGAACAAGTTAATTTAAATGATTGGATAATTTTACCGGACAACTTATACCCGGTTCTCTTTTTAGGCTTTATTATAGAAAATGAATATGATAATGCCAGAATTCAAATTAATCAAAAATATAATCCTGTAAGCTTTATCCATAAATTAAAAAATAACGTAAAGTTAGGTACAGGTTTAAAAGGAGTAATTTTAAAACCAAATGACAATGTTAAAAAATTAATGCATTTAGTTAGAGAACAAGAAAAAAGCAACCTTAATTTAGTTACGTATGAAAATTTATTGAACCAATTTAATTTTGGTTGTAAGGAAACTTATAAATATTTTTGTTCAGGTATGTATCCTATAGATTTTAATAATTTAAAGTCGGTCTGCGTGGATGACTTTAATATGGATAAAAAAATATTTCAGCATCTGTTAAATCTAGATGATAAAAGTTTTGACTTTCAAAAGTTTTCTTCATTGAAATTGTTTATACTTACGGTATAATTTAGGTCTTTCATTAAATAATATTCCTATGATTTTTGACGAACAGATCTCTCGTAAACCTAATTTGTATCCTTGGACCGATGAATTTATAGAATCAATGCATAATGGCTTTTGGACTCATAAGGAGTTTAGTTTTAAGTCAGATGTGCAGCAATTCAAAGTAAAGCTTACAGATCAAGAAAGAGAAGTAATTATCCGTACCTTATCTGCTATCGGTCAAATAGAAGTAGCGGTAAAAACATTCTGGGCTAAACTTGGTGAGAACTTACCACATCCAGCATTACAGGACTTAGGTTATGTAATGGCTAATACAGAAGTTATTCATAATAACGCATATGAAAGACTGCTTACGGTATTGGAACTAGAAGACGTATTTGAAGAAAATCTCAAATTGGAGTGGATTCAAGGACGTGTAAAGTATCTTAAAAAGTACACGCACCGTTATTACAAAGATTCAAAGAAGCAATATCTCTATGCTATTATTCTTTTTACTCTCTTCGTTGAAAATGTATCTCTGATGAGTCAGTTCTATATTATTAATTGGTTTGCACGTAATAAGAATGTTTTAAAGGATACAGATCAACAAGTCAAATATACTCGTAACGAAGAAAATATTCACGCGCTTGTTGGAATGAAGATTATCAATACAATAAGAGAAGAATATCCGGAACTCTTTGATAAAGAGCTTGAGGAGAGAATCTTATCTGAAGCAATAGAAGCTTATAACAGTGAAGCTAAAATCATTGACTGGATGGTCAATGGTATCCAGGAAGACGGTCTTACTGCAGCTCATCTTAAAGAGTTTATTAAAGATCGTATTAATGAATCTCTTCGCGGGGTCAATTTTCCTGTCGCGTTTGAAACTGATGCAAAACTTATTAAAGAGACGCAATGGTTTAACGAGGAACTTCTTGGTAATAATATGACAGATTTCTTCCATACTAGACCGGTAGAGTATTCTAAGAAGTCGAAATCATTCTCCGAATCAGATCTTTTTTAACATGGAAACAAAAAATTGCTATTGGCTGAATAAAGATTCACGTAAATTTCTCAGTCGTGGGTATCTTTTAGAAAATGAAACTGCAGAACAACGTATTAGTGATATAGCTAAGACTGCAGAAAATTATCTCAATATAAAAGGTTTTGCAGAGAAGTTTGAAGACTACATGTATCGTGGTTTTTATTCTCTTTCATCCCCTATATGGGCTAATTACGGACGTAAGAGAGGTCTACCTATATCTTGTTTTGGTTCATATGTTGATGACGATATGGATGATATCCTATATAAGATATCTGAAGTAGGCACTATGTCTAAAGCTGGGGGTGGTACGTCGGGGTTTTTTGGAGCTATTCGTCCAAGAGGAGCTCCTATTGGATCTGGCGGCGAATCTACCGGTGTTCATCATCAGTTAACTGTGTTTGAATCTCTCACTGACTATATCTCTCAAGGTAATGTAAGGAGAGGTTCGTTTGCTGCATATTTACCTATTGATCATAAAGATATAGAAGAGTTTCTTAACATCAGAAAAGATGGGGATACTATTCAAAATCTATCTATTGGCGTTTGTGTTAGCGATGAATGGATTAAGTCAATGTTGGACGGAGATAAAGAAAAACGTCGAGTATGGGGTCTTGTTATCAAAAAACGTTTTGAGTCTGGTTACCCTTATATTTTCTTTACTGATAATGCAAATAACCAAGCACCGAAAGTCTATAAAGATAAAGGACTAAAAATTCATCATAGTAATCTATGTACTGAAATCATGCTTTCAGACGGTGTGAATGAATCATTTGTATGCGATCTATCTTCACTTAATTTTGAAAAATGGAATCAATGGAAAGATACAGACGCAGTTGAGACTTTGGTTTACTTCTTAGATTCTGTTATGACAGAATTTATTAACAAGACTGAAAATATGGTCTTCATGAAGAACCCGAGAAAGTTTGCAATTAATCAAAGAGCTTTGGGTATCGGAGCTCTTGGTTGGCATACTTTTTTACAATCACAGATGATTAGTTTTGAATCATTAGAAGCTAAACTGATTAATAATCAGATCTGGAAGGTTGTACGTAAGAAGGCAGATGCAGCTACCGAACAAATGGCAAAAGAGTACGGGGAACCACCTCTGTTGAAAGGTTACGGTCGTCGTAACGTTACAACGTTAGCGGTGGCACCTACCACTTCAAGCTCATTTATTCTTGGTCAAGCATCACCGTCTGTGGAACCTCTTAACTCAAATTACTTTGTTAAGGATTTAGCTAAGGGTAAGTTTACATATAAAAATCCTTACCTTGAAGCTCTACTTGAAGACAAAGGTAAAAATACAGAGACTGTGTGGAAGTCTATCTTAGTCAAAGGTGGATCAGTACAACATTTGGAGTTCTTGAATCAAGAAGAGAAAGATATCTTTAAGACCTTCGGCGAAATAAGTCAGAAAGAAGTAGTTATTCAAGCCGCTGCAAGACAAAAATACATAGACCAAGGTCAATCGTTAAACCTAATGATACCTCCTGATACTAAGCCAAAAGATGTAAATGAACTTATTATCTTTGCTTGGGAGTCAGGTATTAAGAGTCTTTATTATCAACGTTCTGCTAACCCGGCACAGGAACTTGCTAGATCAATACTATCATGCTCTAACTGCGAAGCATAATATTGGTTTTTTAAATGCGGGAAAATAAATAATTTTGTATGACTAAACTAACTACATACACATATAATCCGCTAACTAACATTGAACGTCTCTTCAATGAGCAGTTCAATCTAATGCCAATCTTCCATGATCTGGAAGAGGTTTACCGTACAGGTGATACTGTACGTTTTGCACAAGATGAAAAGGGTATACAGGTAGATATAGATTTGCCTGGGGTTAAAAAGGAAGATACTGAAATGAATATAGATACTAATACCCGTGATATCTATATTACTGCTAAGAGAACAGTTAGAGATCATCAAGGAGAAAAGAAACAAACACTTAACAGAAGCTTTTCAGTAGGTAGAGAGTATGATCTATCTAACGTTACTGCAAAGCAGATTGATGGTATATTGACTGTACACGTGCCACGAGTTAAAAAAGAATCCTACATTAGAAAGGTTGATATCAGTTAACTAGGTACTATAATGGGTAGTATACCTTTATGGTGTACTATCCTTAAATTTTCGCTATGAATAAAAACAATAAACTAATAACTATAATTATGTTTACAGTTGCATGTGTAACGTCCTGGGCACTTCCAGGTATTACAAATGCAAATTTGCAGACATCGGCTGGTGTCACTACTGATGTAGCTGGCAATACGCTGACTGTTACTGGTCCAAACAGAGCCATCTTAAGCTGGCAAAACTTTGGAAGTGGAGCAGATGCAATTAATGCCGGGGATACTATTAACTACGTGCTACCGAACGCAACTTCTTCTGTATTGAACGTTGTGGGTGGCAGTGCAAATACTCGTATCGATGGTGCAATTACCTCTAACGGTAATGTATTCATTCTAAACCCGAACGGTATTATCGTTGGTGCTAACAGTAGAGTTGATGTAAATTCTCTTACTCTTAGTACTACTGATAATGTAGCTTTTGCAAGCTATTATTACCAAACAAATGGTAAGCTACCATCGCAGGATAAGCTGTCGTCACCGTCTGGCAATATTACTATTGCTGGTGGAGCGGTAGGTACCAAACAAGGTCTTCATCTTTACAGTAAGGATGTAGATATTGGTAATTTGGTATCGCAGGGTGATGTATTTGTTAATGCTGATGGATCCGTATTTTTAGGATCTAGCGGCTCAACTTACATTACCGGTAATCTTACCGTTGCAAACGAAAAAGGCGCTACCAGTCTTAGTACAAATGGTAATAGTGTAATTGTCGCTAATAACGTTACTATTTCATCTAACACTGGTTCAGTATTGACCGCTGTTAATGGATCTGTTACTGCTAAGAAGCTTAATGTAGATACCAAAGGCGATGTTACCTTAGTTAAGACAAATGTAACTGATGTTACAGTCGCTGGTGGTAACATCTCTGTTGCAGTTGATTCAGGTCTTGCTTCGACTGTTACTGCTACAGGCAATGGTACGGTTAATATTACATCCCCAGGGTTTCTTACCGCTAACGTAAGAAATGTTGGTACTGGCGATACTACAGTATCAGCTAGTGGTACTCTTACTCTCGGTAATGTGCATAATACCAGTACTGGTAACACTACATTTACCGGTTCTACCGTTATTGACTCTACACCTGGTTTGTTTGTGTACGGTTCAGTATCGTTTAACGCAAATGGTGGTAATGTTACTGTTACTAAAGCTAATCACAGCTTTGGCCCTGTAAGTGTAAATGCAATTAATGAAGCTTTCGTAAATGAAAGCGGTGCACTTAATCTGAATAAGGTAACTGCAACTAAGGTAACTGCAAAGTCTAACGAGTTTGTATTTCAAACTCCTACAACTGGTGCTATTAATACTAGTAACTTAGATGTTGCAGCAGCAGGTAATGTTACTTTAGATTCTGCAGCTAACTTGTATACCGGTGTTGCGGTTACTGGTCAGAATGTTAGCGTTGCTAGCGGTGGTCCTATTACACTTGGTAATGTAAATGCCTCAGGCACATTTAGTGCTAAAGCAGGTACTTATATTACTCAATCACCTGATACAAAGGTTGTTGCTCTTGGTAATACTACCTTGAATGCAACTACTGTTACCTTGTCCAACGCTGGTAACCAGTTCGGTGCCCTTGCAGTTGACGTAGGTGTAGGTACAGCTGCTATTACCGAGGATTCGACTCTTAATCTAGTATCGCTTAAAGCCGGTACTGCTGCTTTAAAGAGTCTTGAATCGGTCATTACCTCAGGCACTGGTTCGGTTACTGCCGATACATTCAATATTATCGCAGGTACTGACTTTGTACCTACTGCGGTATTGAAGACGGTTAACCCGTTAACCGTACTCGCTGGCAAGTCAGCAGATCTTAGCCTTCTAAGTCTTGCAACTAATCTTGTAGGTAAGACGCCTACAGTTATTGCTATGACTTATAAAGCTCCCCAGCCTTAATAATCATCAAATCGGCCCCTGGTGAAAGCCAGGGGCTTTTATTTTGGCCCGTGATATCTAGGAGATGCTACAACTCTACTATCATTATTATTAATTTCTTGAGCATCTCTTCTTACCTCTAAATTCTTATCATATAGTGTTAGAGGTATATTTTTAAATATATGCGTATGTTCTGGTACCTGAACACTATTAGGTACTGGAGCATCTACTGTAATAGTACCGATAGTATTAATTGAACCTATAACAGGGAATGAACCAGATTTACCTCCTAAACTTACTGATACACTTAAACCTAAATCTATTAATGGTATATTAATTTTTACCGGAATAGTAGTCCCAGGAAGTATAGAACCAATAACTGTTGTAGGGTTGGTTACCTGATACTCAGTCGGTGCTGTAACATGCTGCAAGAACACTTCCCCTTCAACTGATAATGCCCCGCCTACAACTACGTTATTGTTTACTCCTAAACTATTTTCTATAAGTATTTGTTTCTGTCTGGTATTTCTTAGTCTTAAAATTTCAGCAGATATATTAATGGTTTTAGAATTAATATTAATTTCATTTTGACTGGAAAGATTTAATTGTTCACCTGCTACGTTCATTACCGTCCCAGTAGCATTAAAAGTACCTAATGTTTTTAAATTGATGCCCCCGGCCCCTACTGTTACATTCCACCTATTACCAACACTTAATGTGTAGTCGCCTCCAGGTAGATCTTGTACATGTGTATATTCTATTAAAGGACTAGGTTCATAATTGAAATAAGTACCTAGTTCATCTATCAGCAGTTCACTTGTTAACATTTTACCAACATTATCAAATCTTATACTTCCAAAGTCGTTGACTACCATACCAATAGTTTCAATTTTATGTTTTGTTATTTGTACAATTTCACTACCACCTACTCCCATTTTCTTTTCTATTTCAACTAACTGCGGTAAAACTGCTTCAGTTAATTGTTTTATAAGTTCTTTTCTTGGATCTGGTAACCACACTCCATTTTCACTGGATGTACTTAATCCTGGAATATCATTCCATACAATACCACTATCGGTTGTGTAGTTTATTAAATTAGGGAAACTTAAAGGAGCAGCTGGTAAAGAAGGTACGTTTAATCTAGAGCCACCATCTACTAAATCATTTGACACGTTTGCTAAAGTGGAAAGAATGTAGTCAGGTACATCTGATGAGTCATTATTTAACGAGTAGTTTAATTGATTTAAAGCTGGATGAGGAGCAAAAGTACCTATTCTTTGTTGCTGTACACTATTTCTTTTTACTACAATATTACCAAATGAATCTTTTATATTGTTGTTTTCAGCTCTTTGAATTTCAAATAATTGTTTATTATCTTGAATAGGAGCATAAATTTCTTTCCATTGTTCAAAGTATTCAGCATTTAAATTACCAACTTTTTTGTACTTATCTCTTGTTATTATTTCATCTAAATTCTTACCTGTATATACATTTCTAAAACCTCTTACCGTATCATAACTATCATTCAATGTAAGTTTCTGATCATTATTTGTCGCTAATTCTATATTAGATTGGTTATTAAACTCTTTAAATGAACCAGAATAATGAGTAAACTTTAAGTTCTCTTTTAAATCGGTATTAGTTATTTCAATACTACCACCTTTTTGGTTTATAACGTACTTGTTTCTGTAAGTTTCTACATTAACGTCGTTTTCAGTATATGAAGCATTTTTATTTTCAAACGTGCCTGGGTAATCTATACCTGGATTGTCGTAAGCTTCATAAATACCTTTCCAATCTGTTACACCGTAAGCTACTGCAAAGTAGACAGGTAACGTAGGATTACCTTCTCTAAAAAATACCCATACATGGCTACCAACAGCTGGTACACCGAATGAACCTTTAGCTCTGTTAGAGTATGTTGAAGGTACATATTCATAGGCTAAAGGATTAGGATTGTTAATATTGTCAGACGAATTTACAAACGCATCTGTTAATCTATTTTCAGGTTTCTCAAAAAAATACCCCGGTTTGCCTGGAGTATCGGGTGCAGAAGATGTTGATTGAGAAAAAGTAGAATAAAAATTAGAATCAGAAATATTTGCAAAATTATTATAGTTATTATATCTACCACTTGCATCTTCACTTGTTAAAGGTGCAGCACAATGCGCCCAAGGTAGTACTAATTTTAAGTCTTCTATTATGGGAGTCAAATTTTCTATTTTTTGAGCATCACCTTCTAGTAAAGTTTGAGATAAAATTGAATCAATATTTGCTCCTATAAACTTAAAAGACTTATTCGTCTTTTTTTCCACCCACTTTTTATAGACAGATGCAGTAACATGAGGTACAAATACTTTTATTTTACCGGCTTTTTCTGGATCATTATTTTGAATAACTATACCTAAGTAATTACCGTAAAAAGTTTTCATCGTTTTCGTATATAATCTAAATTTTTAATGTACAGCTTACCACTATAATTATCTGGATTTTCTGCAATATCTCTTCTTATTCTTGCTATTTCAGCCTCTACCGGAGCTCTAAGTTCTGGATACTGTCTTATTGGAAAATATGCTATAGCCCCGGAAGTTAATCTTTCAGTTAAGTATCTAACCAATGTTAATCTAGAAGCATTTTCTAAATTACGTACAGGTTGTTCGTATAAAATATCATACTCAAATGTTTCTTTACTTGAAGCTTCTAATTTTTTTACCGTCTTAACATTTTCAGTGTATTCTTTTTTTTGGTTAATTTGATTTTCTAAAGTTTTTTCACTAGCTTTAGCACATTTACCAGTAACCTCGTCTATAAATTCTTCTTTCTTGACAGGATCTTCTATAAGTTCTTTTTGTTGTTTGTTATCTAAAGCTTCAAAATTCTTCTTTACAGTTTTAGTGATAGAGGTCTCAACTGAAGAAATACTTAAAGCTGAACCTTCATTTTCTTCGTCAAGTTCAACTTCTTTCTCAAGTAAATTTTTTACATTTTTTGCTGCATTAGATAATTCATTTTTAGTTTGATTTAATTGATTGATTAAACCTTGAACTAAAGATTTAGCATTACTAACTGCAGCAGTCACTGCATTTAAAGCAGAATTAATTAACCCGGTAACTTGTTGTTTAATTAGTCCGGTTATAGAATTTATAGCCCCAGAAATAGCACTTTTTATACCGTTACCTATACCAGTTATACCCCCAGCTGATGTTAATTGCTTAAGTTTTAATTGTAGGGGGGATAAAGCACTATTTAAAAAGTTAGTTATTAAAGAAAACTTTTTAAGTAATGTAAACCCAGCTATTAATGTAACGGGAATACCTAATGCCAATTGTTTTAACTTAGGTAATTTTATTCTCGGTACTTTTATAGAAGGTAATAACCCCATGTTAATATTTAACAATTAAAGTAAGATATGCATTGATTTTTTGTTTTAACAACTATAATATGGTTATGTCTTTTAAAATTCTCGTATCTCATGAGTCTCCTATTTCTATATTAGAAACGTCGGTATCATATAATGATTATGATTACGCGTTAGTTCACCTATTCGATACCCATCCAGATTATTATAACTTCTTTAAAAAGTCATTGATTAGTGGTAGACAAGTATTGCTTGATAATAGTATATTTGAGTTAGGTGTTGCTTTTAAAACAGATAAGTTTGTTAACTATATCAGAGAATTAAAACCATCCTTCTATATAGTACCTGATGTTTTGGAGGACGGTTACACGACGGTAAAAAGTTTTGCATCTTTTACAGCTGATCATAAAGACTTACCAGGATTAAAAATTGGTGCAGTTCAGGGTAAGACTTATGATGAGTTAGTTGACTGCTACAAGTATATGAGTGAGTACGCAGACTATATTGCTATTAGTTTTGACTATTCATACTATCTTGTTACCGGTATTGGCAAGACAAAATTAGATCGTTGGTGTAATGGTAGAATTAATTTTATTAACGACCTCATTCAGGATGGTATTTGGAATTGGAACAAACCTCATCACTTACTCGGTTGCTCATTAGCAAAAGAATTTAGACATTATGTGGATAATAATATTACAAATATTAGAAGCTGCGATACTTCTAACCCGGTAGTTGCAGGCATTAAGGGGATACGTTACAATGGTGATCTTGGTTTGCAAGAAAAACCTTCACAAAAATTAGCTGAAATGATCGATCATAAAGTATCACAAGAGGAACTTTCGCATATTATCTATAACGTAACTCAGTTTAAACATATCTTACGTCAATGATTATTGCATTTACAGGTGCTCAAAGTTCAGGTAAAAGTACTCTTCTGAATAAAATGAAGGAGGACGTATACTTTAAGGATTGGCATTTTGAGCCAGAGATTACTAGAACTTTGAAAGAAAAATATGATGTGCCTATTAATGAGTCGGGTACTTGTTTTACTCAAATGGTGACTATTCATAGTCATGTGGATAATTTTTTGAGAAATAAAAATAAGAATTGTATCTTTGATAGATGTGCGTTGGATGCGTTTGTTTATACTACATATGCATGTTATAAGAATAAAGAGAGTAGTTCATTAGGAAAATATGCCGAGTATGTGTTTGAGCAGTTGAAGGATAAGTACGATATTATATTCTATACTGATCCTTCTATTCCGTTAGTAGATGACGGGGTAAGAAGTATAGACGTGGAGTTTAGAAATAAAATTATAGATCTGTTTGAGTTCTATATGGGAGAGTATAATATGACTAATATTGTAAAATTAGTAGGTAATGTAGATGAAAGATATAATATCATTACTGCTACCGTAGCTTCTAAATTAAAATAATTTAATATGAGTAATCAAGTACTAGACAATTCAAATATTAGTAAACATTTAGGTAAGACATCGCAGTATAAGAATACTTACGATAAGTCTCTTCTTGTTGCTGAGCCAAGACAAAGTAATCGTACATATCTTGGTATACAAGATGATAACTTACCTTTTGTAGGTTTTGATACATGGAATGCTTACGAGTGTTCTTTTCTTCTTGATAATGGATGCCCGGTGACCGGGGTTGCAAAAATTGTTTACCCGTGTAGTAGCAAGTATATTGTTGAAAGTAAATCTATTAAGCTTTATTTTAATAGCTTTAATATGGAACGTATGGGTGCAAATATTAGAACTGCTATCGATAAATTTGCCCATACATCAAGTTCTGATTTATCTTCACTGCTAGGAGCCGGGGTAAAGGTTGGGTTTATTCCAGCGCATATATACGATAAGACAGATGTAAGTGCACATGACTTTTATTCAAAAGAACTCTACGAAACGTTAGAAAATTCTATTGCTGAAAAAACTCTTTGTAATATTACATTTGATACATATCAGGAGACTCCTGAGCTGCTTGATAAAGGTCAACACATGGATGTATCTGACGGTGCAAATGTAGGTCAGTATTACCATTCGGCTCTACTTAAGAGTAACTGTCGTGTAACGAGTCAACCAGATTGGGGCGATGTTTATATCTATATTAATACAAAGTATCATCTAGATAAGGCATCTTTGTTAAAGTATATTGTATCATTTAGAGGTGAATGCCACTTTCACGAAGAGATTTGTGAGTGCATCTATAAGCGTTTGTTTGACAAGTTTAATCCAGAAGCATTGTTCGTAATGTGTTTGTATGCTCGACGTGGTGGTATTGATATCAATCCCGTTAGAGCATCTAACGTAGACTTATTGTATCGTATGAGTAGTAACTTATCAGATGTAACAAGTCCGCACGTTAAGACTTCAAAGCAATAAAAAAAAAGAAACCCTCTATCTTGCGATAGAGGGTTCTTTGAATAATAATTCCGATAGGCCTTAGAAGTATACAGCCTGCGTAGCAGGTGTAAAGCTTTGACCGAGACCAGCAACGAGAATTACGTGGTAGTAGAGATTTGCACCGAAGATGTTGTCTACAACACCATAACGTGTTAATAGACCGACTCTTGGAGCAAAATCGTTCTGACCGATGGTACGCTGTACCATAACAGGAATGTATGGGCAGTAGATGATACCTGTATCGTAGAATTCTGGGCCTTTATAGCCGAGAAGGGCGTATTCTGGCTGTTGTAAACCAGTATACTGACCATTCCAGTAATTACCTTCGGTACGTGTATCACGGTAAACGTTGAATCTACCACCGAGATTTCCTACCTTAGCAACGCCTACTGGCTGTGTATTGACGTTACCTTGAACTGGTACCCATTGGAATTCGGGTAACATTTCGAGGATTGCGCAAACGCGAGGTGTTGCAACAATGAAGTTTGCAGCGCCTCTACGATTACGAACAGCAATACGATTTGCTTCAATAATTAATCTCTGATAGAAGTCACGATTACGTTCTACTAACCAGCGACCGTCTGCGGAAGCTGGAGACCATACAGAATAACCAGCACCAAACCCTGCATTGAGGGAGATCTGGATCATTCTGATTAACATTTCGCGGTCGATTTCGGCCTGAATTTCATAGCTCATCGCATTTGTTAATTCAGTATCGATATCGATACCATTCATGTTCTTTAAGTCCTGTTCGAGTTCAACTGACCAGCGAGCACCTAAGCGTCTTGTACCAGCTTCAACTGCTGTCTTTTCGAATGAAACTTCGAATGTAGGAATTGCGTTCGTTAATTCGAAGTTCTGGAGTAAGGCAGCAACACCTTGATCAGTTTGACCTGTTGTGATCCACTGTGTTAAAGTGCTGTATGGGCTACCTTGAGCGCCAGAAAGATAAGCAGCTGATGTACCTGTATAAGCCGTCTGTAAGTACTGATAACCAGCTTCTAATCCAGCTGAAGCGCCGATTGCGGCGCCTGGTACTGGGGTACTTGAACCTGCACCGTCATTCGTTCCAAGGGTTTGGCCCGTGTAACGATAACGTAAAGCAAATGCAAGACCGACTGGTCCGGCCATTGGTTGAACACCAACGATTTCGTTTGTGATTAACTCGGGAAAAGTACGTCTAATCATTGGAATCAAGATCTTTGGAAGACGGAAGTCACCAGTAGCATAAGTATCTGTACCTTGAGTACCTGATACTGTTGTACCGGCATACATCGAAGCTGCGTTACCTAACGCACCTGGGTTACCAGCACGATTAATGCCAGCAGCTGAAGGTGTATAGTTAGGACCAGCTTCACGTAAGCACCACTGCTCTTGGTTCTCAAGAAGCATTGCGGTGTTTAAACGTGTATGATCGTCTTCAATTGGAGCAATATTCTTAGAAGAATAATCGAGCACTGGTGCCCATTTTTCTAAGAGTGCTTTTGCTCTTGACTCATCAATATAGGCCTGTGTAGGTCTAATTGTTTTCATAGTTATTTTCCTTTATTATCTATATATCGACCCCAAGGTTCAATAATGAACCAGGTAACTCAGGATTAACCTTTAAAGTTTTTGTTAGTACTTACGTAATTCTTGTAAGTACGGTGAAAGGTACTGTGTAGATTCGCTTACTACTTCCTCTTCATTCTGTTCAAGAATGATGCGATCTACCTTAGTAGTTTCACTAATGGCTTCTTCTTTTAAGGACTCGAGTCTGTTGTCTACTTTCTTGTTGAAAAGCTTTAAAGTATAGTCAAAGTTTTCATTGATAAACTCTGGTGTTTTATCAGCGAATACTTTCTTCATATATCTTTTTTGCGTTTCGTCAAGCGCAGCAGTTTTTTGTTCAATAATTAGCGACGCATTGGTCTTATCTAATTTATGTTTTAACTGTGCGTTTTCTGTAACGACAGACTCAAGCTTCTTTGAAGCTTCATCAATTTGAACCTTACCATCTAAAATTGCTTCTTTGATGCTCTCTTTTTGTAAAGCAGCATCAATAGCTAAGTGAGCTCTTAGACCTTCTAGTACCTTTACTGCTTTCTTGTTACGAACAGCTTCCTGAACATCGGTAGCAGGAATCTTCTCTTCAAGATAGGCATCTAGATAATCACTGATAGACTCAACTAACTGTTTCTTAAATTTTTCTGCATCAGCAGTTAAAGCATTTTCATACTTGGAAACGACTAACTTTAACTTACCAGCTCTATCTGAATCAATCGCAGCAACTACCTTTTCTAATTTAATTGAATGGTCTTTATCGATAGCTTCAAGAAGCTGCTTTAACTTATTAGCATACAATTCATCTTGCTCAACTAATGCCTTTTGGACATGAATCTCAACCTTCTGCTGGACCTTCTCTTCAATTGCTTGTTGAATTTCGGCCATTGACTCTTCAGATAAATTTTTTAAAGTTTCCATATTAGAAAATGTTTCTATTATTATTTATTATCTTCTGTTTAATTTTTTCGTTAACAGCAGACTTTAATAGGGTATCAGCTTTTTTATATTGCTGATTCATTACAGCTGAAATAAACTTTTTAATATTTTCCTTCATGTTATAACTTATTTATAAAATTTAAAACAGCTTTACGTAGAAATTCATCTTTGTTTTTTGAAGGTAAACTTGAAATGTTTCTTTCAAAATTATTATACTTTTCTTCAAATGAACCATCCTTATTTAAAACATATTGTTTGCTTTCTAAAATGCCATTTACGAAAGCTTTTGGAAAACTAGGATCAGCTACACAATCAATAGCTACTAATCTAAAATCTCTTACTCTACTAGCACCATTATTTTCTGCAACTAACATACCTAAACCTCTTGTACTCATACCAACTCTTACACCGTCATTAATTAAACTACGAACTATTAAGCCTGTTGGTGTTGAAAGTACTTTACTCTTACCATAAAAAACATTTCCATCTCTACTTAATTCTGTAACTAAATGACAAGCTCTTCCTAGATCGACATCAGCGGTGGTAGGGTGGTTTAGTTCTCCCATTGCTCTACCTGGCTTGATCATTTCATCTGTATATCTTACTACTTCACTTTGCATCTCTTGAATAGAGTAAATTCTTTTATTTCTATTAACTCCCTCTGCCATCATATATGGCCCTTTAATATAGAAGTTTCTTGGTTCATTAGTATTCTTTTCTTCTACAATATATTCGAAGTCGTTGTTATTTGTAGGTGTCTCAATAATAAGTCTGAAACTCATATTATTATTATTTATAAGATTTAGTGTATATTCAACGGATGCCTAACTCTTTTTCCGTTAATATAATAAACTTAAAACCCTTCTTTTCAGCCCATTTTTTTGCAGCCTCCCACTTTGCTTGATTAGTTATCCATGTTGTTTGTTCATGCAATATAGTAGACTGCTTTTTACGTTTTGAACTTACTGGTCTAGCTACCTGTTTACTAGGTTTTATTTCTATTAAAAATTTTTGTTTATTGCCTTCTTTATCTTTGAAAACAATAAAATTATCTACAAAGTATCTATGAACTTTATTGTCTAGAGGATTTATATACGGTACGATAATAGTTTCACTACCCCAAGCTAATATATTTTCATTTAAATCAGCCCATCTAAAAAATTTTAGTTCCCACCCTGAACGATATACAGGGTAAGATGATCCTAGATACTTTTGGCTATTTTGAGGTTTAAAGATTCCTTGCTTAAATTGACTAGAATGCATATAATGGTCTAATGACATCTGCTTCTGTCATCTCACCTCTACTTAGTTTATCAATATTAATCATCAAGTCAGCTTTTTCTTCATTTGACAACTTAGTACTATTTACAGCTTCTTTAGCGTCTTTAAATCTTCCCTTTTTAATAAATGCTATAACGTTAGCGAGAGACGTATCTCTTTTCTTCATGCTTGTTCTACCAGCAGTAGGCTCTTTAAGAGCTCTAATTTTATTTGTTTGGCCGGTAATAAAATTAAAGGTTCTTTCTGGACTACCTACTAAGTTATTTTTTACCATAGTATCAATAACTGTTTTGTATATAGTTAATAATCTTGGAATAGGATTTTTACCTTCTTGTTTTTCAACCTCTACAAATTTTACAACAGGTTCAAAATCACTTTTACCTCTCCACATATCACTTAAAAATTTAATTGCTTTTTTCTCATCTTCATCTTGAACCTCTGATTCTAAAGCATCAAATGACTTTTCTTCAACATCTCTACCTGCTTTCAATGCTTTAACAAAACTTTGACCACCTTCTCTAACAAGATCCTGTACAGCATTAAATACGTCAGGGGTCATCGATAATAATTTTTCTTTAGACTGTTGTGTTAATTTAATATACTCTTTTAGTCTTTCTTTTAAATCAAAAGCAAGATCAGAATTAGGGTTAGGTAATTTTGAAATTCTATCTTCTAAATTTTTTAATTCTTGTAAATTATTTTTATAACTAAAATAAACTTCGCCAACTTCTTCTAAAACTCTTTTAAGTTCTGCTCCTGCTTCTGGGTCTGAAGCGGTTACGAGTAAAGCAGTTCTAATCATCTTATGTACATCTGCAGCAATATACTCACCGCTCTTAGCTCTCGTCTCTTGCGGGGCACTTGCAACATCGTACATTTTTCTTGACGGGCTAGTAGGTACAAATGTTTCAGGGTTACTTATACCAGTATCTTTTCTAAATCCTTGAGGAGCTCCTCTATAAGCAAACTTCATCGGATCAACCCCACCCTCATTCAAGATATACTTTACTAGCTCATTAAATTTCATAATATTATTTATTATCCTACAAAGAACATTGGCGGTTCATTGTCGCCAAATCCAGGGGCATTGGTGTATAGTTTTTCTTCTAAGTCTTTCTTTTCTTGCAAACCTTCCTCTAACATATTTGCATTGACTAAACCACCACCGAATAAAGTTGTACCGGTAAATTTACCTCTTATTCTACCTAAGACTATTTTACTTAAAGCTAACGAGTATTGAAATACCCATTGCTCTTTTATAACATCTCGTAATGGTCTTTCAACATAACACTGCAATACACCATAATATTGTATACGTTGTCCTTGAGACGTCTGGGGCTGCGGATAAAGCCTCATTATTTGAGTCCTATCATCGAAGTCCCAAGATGGTTTAGTTGATAAAAGTTTCTCTCTATTCTTAAGCCAGTCCTTTAAAACGTACCAACTGATTAAATCAAACCCGTAATTACCCATTGCGTAACTGAAATAGGTTTGTTGAGCTAAGGTTTGTTCAACGGTAAACAAAGTATTAATACCAGAAGTAGAACCTTCTTCCATATCAACTATAGCAATAACTTTTCTATAATCCATTATATCATAATCAAAGCTATTCATGTATACCGGATTAGCATCTGCTATTTCTGAACCAAGTTGCGTTATATTTTTTCTAGCACTTCTTGTAAAATAAGGAGCTAATTGAGGGTAGCTACTAGTAATAAATTCGTAAGATGAAAGCGAGAATATTTCGTTAGGAAAAGCGCCAGCACTTAATGTAGCGGATAATGTAGGTATAGGGGTAAAATAAGCTGCTGGTATTGCAGAATTTGCTACATATACGGTCTTTTGATTATCAATATATTTTGAAAATAGAGGATTTTCAGTTGCTGTTGTACTGTTTCTATTTTGTAACTGAGTTAAATAATTTTCATTGCTTTTAGCAGTGAACAACGAATCTAATTTTAATCCGTAATTAGGTATGTATAAGTTACTATTAAAAATTAAATACTCTCTAGTATACCCTGCAAACTTTGTAAACATTTCACAAGCAATACTAATATTGTCATATAGTTGATCTCTATGAAGTTCTACGTTGATAGAAGGGTATCCTAAATTTCTTAATATTCTTTCTGCTAACTTATCAAAGGAAGTTATTTTACTTGATAAGTTAGAACTTTGAAACCCTGAAATAGGCGATACTGTACAACGTAATTCAGATGACATATATTATGTTATTTATGCTGGGGCTGGATTTTCTTGCTCAGGAGGAGGAGCTCCTGCTGGAGGTGGTTGACCTGGTTGAGTTCCTGTTGGCTCTGGTATTGAAGCTGGGGTGCCAAATGACGGAGGTACTCCTCCTCCTGCGGGAGCTGCCCCACCGCCTTGTTCTTCACCCGGCTGTTGCTCTCCTGGTAATGACATTTGCTCTCTCCAATTTGGTCCTCCGTTTAATATTTGTTGTAATTCCCATTCCAACTCTTTATCTTTTCTTAAGAACTCTCTATTAGCTTTAATATCAAGATCGGTCCAACCAAGTAACTTCTTTTGAGCGTAGGTAGGTGATATAGATGGGTTGTTAGCTAAGTTAGAGAAATTAGTGACTTTCAATTCTAGTTTTTGATTTTCTCTTAGTTCGTAGAAGTTAGTAGGTACATTGAATTCAATTAAGAGGTTCTGTTCTTTCAATCCATGTTTTTCCAATAAACCTTTTAACTTTAAATGGGTTAAAAACCCATTCTTCATACCGTTAGCAAAATTTTGTTGCAGACGAATTATAAATCTAGCAAACTTTAACTCTTCTCTTAAAATTTCGTTACCATCTTTAAACGTGCTTTCAGTGTTAAGTCTGTTAGTTGGTACTTTTAAAGCCTTATATAGCTTATTAACGAAGTACATTAAGTCAGTTAACTCGCCCAAATTAGCCCCGCCAGCGAGTTGCGTAACTGATGTACCTTCACTACCCGCTCTCTTTGCAAACCAGAAGCTATCTAACATCGATTGAGGGTTAAACTTTTGTACCGGGTTACTTGTTTGGTTAACGTCAAAAGTTTTCTTACTCCAATATTCCTGAATTAACTTACGAAGATAAGCTTCAGCTTTTGGTGGAGCCATATTACCCACATCTACATTGAATACTAAACGTTCTGGAGCTCTTACTAATCTATAAATTACGATACTATCTTCAATTAAAGATAATTGTCTGTAAGCTCTACGAGCATTTTCTATAAAAGGTAATCTAAATGTTTTATCCTGATTCCAAATACCAGAGTTAATATAAGTTATCTGATTTTTATCCATAGGGATAAATTCATACTTTTCTATCTTATTCGGTTTGTTCGGATCAAAAATAGGTTTACGTAATATATAACCTTTGATAATCATGTTTTGTATGTTATCAAAAATAGGATCAATTAACTCAGTTGGTAATTGTACTATACCTAATATACCTTCTTCAGGAAAGTTTTTATGTATAATATGTTCAAAATAAATTTCACCTTCAACTAATAACTGTCTAAAATATTCCCAACCTTTTCTTTCTAGTTCAAAATTTTGAACGTACTTTTTAAACTCATTATCTAACTTAACTTTTTCTTCATCCTTAAGGTCAACGTTTCTAAAATGTAATTTTGCAATTTCACCATGATCGTTTTTATTAATACATTCATCGCAAATTTCATCTAAACAGTCACTTACTTCAGCAAACGCTGCCATAATTCTATAGTCAAGAATTCTAGGGCCTTTATCTGCTTGAATGTTAGCATAAACTAGGTCACTATAGACTCCGCCTTTTGCTATAGAACCTGAAGGTAAATTATTATAGTCATTATCATAAAAGATAGACTGTCTAGCTAATGCTTCTACTCTTCTAGAACCGGTATCTTGGAATACTTCGTATTTAGGATTTAGTTGACTTAAAACGGCATTTAAATCTAAAGACTGATAAGGTAGTTTATTAGTAATATTCTTAAAAAACCCAGAACCAGCTATCATTTTATTATCGGAAGCCATTTGAATTATTTAATAGTAGAATATACTAATTCTACATATAATGCTTACCCTCTTAGTGGGTGCGGGTATTGATAAGGCTCATACTTAGCGATCCATTGCGATCCATCCCATGTATAAAGTTTACCTTGAGGACCTCCGGGCGTTTTATTCCATGTACCTTCATCAGTCACCCACCAACCGTATTTAGGGATTGCTGGAGTAAATGCAAGCATTTGAGCTTTTGTACCAACTGATACACCCACATTTCCTCCTACTTCAAATCCAGCATCCGCATAAAAGTCACGATTTGCTTGAATCATTGTTGTTTCATCAAAAGTAGCGGCAGGGTTACCCGTCTCTGTTCGATATTGTGTTATTGCTGCAGCAGGTATGTTTTTGTATGTTCTAGCCCATGGATTTGTCTGGTGTTTATTCCCCCAAACATATGACGGCTCGCTAGCAGCAACTTTTGGATCTTTACCAACGCCGATTTGATCTTTAATTGGATAATATGTCGGTGTTTGATATACATTGCCAAAATTTGGCCATGTCGCAAGATAGCCGTAATCTGTAAGGTAAAACCAACCCTGTGTACCGGTAGCGGTATTGTTAAAGATATAATTAACACCGCCACGCATTTCAAGAGCTGTCCAGAATGGGCTATTAAATGTCCATGTATTATGATACACTTCCATATTACGTACGCTTCTTGCCGGAGAATTTGAAGCAACACCATGACCATCTACTTTATTTGCACCGGTTATAGTGCAGAATCTTACCACCATTTGAGCGTTACTATTTGCATCAGTTACGTACCCGCTGCCGCTAAATACGCAGTTCTCTATGAAAACATTATTATTAGTACCTAATGTACTGTCTTTTGACCAAGCGTCTGATGGTCCACGACCGAAGAATAATTCTGTATTACCAGTACCACCGCTAATTCTGCAATTATCTATAACACCTCTAGAACCAAATGCTGTGTATAAGAAGTATGCTGCTCCTCCCCTTCCTTCATAGGTTACGTTTGTTATACGAAAATCTGTACCATTGTAAGGCTGACCATTAAATGGAGTTACAGGTCTAGAAGAAGGACCAATAATCTTCATATCCGCCCACGTTATACTAGCCCATAGATTTATAACACCGGCAGTATATACAAGCCCTGAATCATCTATCGTTATAATAGTAGAATCACCCTGACCGCGTATAGTAATAGGTAATATAAAGAACATTCTACCTTGATTGCCACGACTGCTTGCACCCCATGTTGCGCTACCAGCTGGTAAGACAATAGTGTCTCCGGCTTGCACACTCTTAACAAAAACCCCGCCTACGTTACCTCTATAGTAACAATCTTCTAAAGCATCCTGCGAACAATCGGTCAAGTAGTAAGTAAATCCGGTAGGAGCTGCAGGGCTTTTCGTCACACTAGGAGTTATAGAAATAGATGGTGTGTTTGTTGGTGATATTGTAATAGAAGGGGTGTTAGTTGGGGAGATTGTTATGGATGGAGTTATAGTCTTTGATACCGTCACGGATGGAGTAACCGTAGGTTCAGGAGTAGTAGTAGGAGTGATCGAAGGCGTTCTTGAAGGAGAAATAGAAATTGTCGGGGTTATTGTAGGGGTTGTAGTAGGTGTAGGTGGTGGGGCACCGCATGAAGAATATGTACCGGCTAATCTTAAGAAAATGCCATTAGTAACATACATAGTACCGTCACCTACTGTGTAAGTATTATAATAGGTTAGTGGGCTTCCTACTAAGTTTATGGTTTGTGTTGAACATATTGTACCGTTAAAAAATGTAATGTTTAGTAAACCATTTTGATCAAAGTAAAAGTCGTAATTAGAATAAACTCTATTTGAAGATGTTGGGGTTATAGTGGGTGTAACTGAGTTAGTAATTGAAGGTGTTGGTGATATAGAAGGAGTTGTTGTCGGGGTATTTGAATTTGTAGGAGTTATTGATGGTGTAATTGAATTTGTAGGCGTTACAGTAGGTGTAATAGTATTAGAAGGTGTAATTGTCGGTGTAATTGTATTAGTTGGAGTTATTGTAGGTGTTATTGAAGTGGTAATTGAATTTGTCGGAGTTGTTGTAGGTTCAGGTGTTACGGTGGGGGTTATAGTATTTGAAGGGGTAATAGTAATAGTTGGGGTTACAGTCGGTGTTATAGTCGGGGTAACAGTAGGGGATGCAATAACTTGAAATACATTTTCTATTACAACCGGTTGATTACCGGTTATAGCAATAACATTCGTCTGTTGAGTTAATGGGTATAAAAATATAACCCCTGACGTATCAACCCATTGTACAAATTCAAATCCATTTAGAGGTGTCGTATCTAATGTTTTGAAGGTATCACCGGCAGTAATAGTGATAACTGTTGTTGCATAATACGGCTCACCTTCAAATATAATTGATTCGCAACCACCGTTCAAGACTATACCGACATTTAAATATACAAAAGGGGAAGGGGTTGGGGTTACTGTAGGGGTTATAGATTGGGTCGGGGTTACGGTGATAGTAGTTGTGGGTGTTATAGACGGGGTAGGAGTTCTACTAGGAGAAATTGTAACAGTAGGTGTTATTGTAATTGAAGCGCTTGGTGGTACATACTTACCGTAATAAAAAAAAGTTGTGTTAGAAAGACTCATATGTATCTATAGTTGTTGCAAATCCCACTTTATTGAACGGTACGAATACTACTAAAGCATTTGGTGATCTAAATGCAGGGTATAACGCTGGTATATAAAAGGTTAATATATTTTTATTTATAACTGAAAATTCTAACAACTGACCTGATATTGTAGTGTTTTGTGTACCTAAAATCTTTATTGAAGTTAAGCTTTGGTAGACAGTTGAATTGTTGGATGATAGTAAAACCCCATCAAGTAAGTCAAAATTATACCCTTCTAAAATAATATTACCTGTTAACCCTGGTACCAAAGGTATGTTATTGTCTACCAATACTCCGTTATAAAACATATTAGTAACTGTCGGTGTAGCTGATACTGTAACTGTTTCATTTTCATTATATACCCCAGTCGAAAGAGGATATGAATAAGTGTCTCCAGACATATCTTGATAAGACGTAAGGAAACTTTCTACAAAGAAGTTATTTTTAATATAGTAAATGTTACCGACCGGGTTAGTTGTTTCTTTAAACAACCATCCTTTTATAGTAAAAGAGGTATCCGCTATAACACGTGCTTTTTCATTACCGTTTAAATCGGTAGGATAGTTCATAGCAATTGATCCATCCCATAATACTTCACTTCTTATTTCTTGTTCAGAGGGTAAACCAAATTCTGTAGGAACAGGCCATGATATAACAATATATGGATTTGAATATGGTACAAAATTACTTAAAATTTGATCCATGTCAGATTGAAATCTGGTTATAATTGACATATTAACGGTAATATTAATAGGTACAGGTGATCTTAATTTAGCAGACTTATTATTACTACCATCACTATAATAAAACCCATCAAGCTTATTAAACACTCTATTATTATCTCTTGAAATACTCCCTATAGTTACTGCTACTGCAGGTAAGGTCATATTCTGAGCTAAGTTTATAATATCATAAAGTACTCTCTGTTTTGGGGAGTAAACGTATCTAACTGAAATTCTATCTTCTACTTTTCTATTTACATTAAATCTTTTGATGATGATATCATCAAACGCAGTTACAAACTGCGTCATTAAGTCTTTAATTTCGAAATAGTAGGGAGATTGTTTCACTTTAAGTTTCTAGAAAGAGCTACTAATAACTCTAAAGTAGCTTCTAATTGTTTATAGTTGCCTTGGTTGTATAAGTTTTTTACGTCATTAATTTTCTTTTTAAACATGTTATGGACCTCGCTAGTCGGTACCGGTCTAGCTCCTTTAATATCTGTTTCTTCATTTTCAGCTATACCACCTCCACTCATAACAGCTCCCATACTTATTTTAGAACCAGGACTTGTTGGAAGCATAGATGTTCTTGGAGCTGTGCTGTTTTTAATATCAGCTTTAGGTCTTCTAAACTTAGCTAGCTGTCTTTTAGGTTGTTCGGTAGAGTCTGAGTAGTTACCTGCGTACGAAAAACTGGCTTCGTTTACTTCTTTATACGCTTCAAAAATCTGTTTATAGTCATCCATGCAAATATTTAATTAAGGTACCAAACGTAGTTTTCTTAATAGCCTATATATTTTAACTAATAATTTAGGTACTACCTTTACCTTTACATTACCACCTATAACAGTAGGTTTATCTCCCCAAAGTACTCTTACATTAACTGTATCACCGTTTAAACAACTTACGTTATCTAAAATAATGTTAGTAGTCAAATCACTGGACTGATCACTCCAGTTACCTATGTCAATATCAACTTCTGATCCTTTCTGCTCAATAACAATATTCTTTAAAGTAATGTTTTTTGAACCACCTTTAATAGTAAAACAATAACGTCCATTAGATTTTACCTTTGTATCTAGTATAGTAACATACTCACAGTACCTATTCATGTCTACACAATCTTCTTTACCTCCAACTATGTAGCAGTTTTTTACCAGAACGTTAGTAGCTTTAGAAAGTTTTAATGTATCAGAGTAATCTAATGGATTAACGTCATTTGATGGTAATGTAAGATCAGAAACTTCTACTCCGTCCTTATCAGAGATAGAACAATAGTTTATATCACTCATTCTTATATTTATAAAAAAAGCCGGGCGAACAATCGCCCGGCTTTAAAATAGGCCATATTAACCTAAGAATTGTTGCTTACGAGCAAATTCGTCAAAGCAGATATAAACTGGTTGTTCTGAATTTGGAAACGGTGAGTTTAAGCAAAATACATTAGAGGCAGCTGAAATATATGGTACGGTTGTTACCCCATTATCAAATGATAATTGCTGATTTGCAACAGCTACAGGTATTACTGTTCCAGCTGAAGTACCTGATAAAGCGGTAGAGCTTAAAGACCAAAATACAACACCAGTCTGTAAGCCAGATGCACAAGCTTGACCAGTTGCACTTAAGGAGTAATCTAATGTGTTATATCCTTCCGTATCGTTATAATAAAGCTTAAATGGGAATGTATTACCCCCATCGGTGCTACTAAAGATACCAGCTTGGTTAGCAACATAAGTCGGCCCGCCGTTATATACTGACTGTTGGAAGTAATAGCCTAGAACGTAAGCTGTTAACTTTTCATTAACGGTTTGGTTTAATCTAATAGCAGGATAAGCACCGTCTTCAGGTCCAGTTGTAGCTGAAATTGTGGAAAGAGCAGGTAAGTTACCTCTACCGTTTAAAGCATTAGCGCCGGAACCTGTTTGATTTTCTGTGAAAATGATTTTAGAGAAGCCCATATATTTTATTTATTATATCTCGTAAGATTTTTTACCACTTGTTAACTGGGCACTTAGAAGTGTTTAATCTAGTTTTAACTTTCATAAAACAACCGCATTTACTACATCTACACTGATCTTTAATAAAAAACTCACAATCTAAACATAACTGCATTCTTTTATCTGCAACCTCTTCACTAGCAAGTACAACTCCTCTTGAAACTAAACTTTGTATACTTTCTTTTATAGCATCGGTTAATCCGAACACCATTTCTTTTAATGGTGGTGTATTATTATCTTCCATTTACTATATTATTAACTTTTTGCAATCATTCCAGTTTTTGTATTTTGATCAAAAAATCCAACAGGAACGCTGTCGACTAAAGCTCTGCAAAAGTTCTTTTCCCAAGCTATTTGTATGTTAGGGAATTTAGTAGATACAGCTTTCTGCCAGGCATGAAAATCTTTATATTCTTGACCATCAGTCTCTTCATTACCTTCGTATCCTCTAATAAGTTTAGTATTAAAAGGATTACCAGATACAATAGTACCAATACCCGGCTGACTTTGAGCTTGCGACTGACCTATAACCCGGGTATATTTTTCAAAAATTAACTTACTATCTTTATTCATTACCCTGTTTGGGCTGCTCGTGTTTAGCTTTCTTAATATGTTTCTTTAAACCATCTAATGCGTTAGTTAACATACTAATTAACTCTTCATGAGAAGGAGCTTCTGCATCCTCTTCGTAACCTTGTACATCTACAGGTGTATTACCTGCAAAACCTTTATCACTTAATTGACCTTTAACATCAAGTTCTGAACCTGAAGTAGCGGGAGTAGACTTTTTAACATCACCTAACGTAGATGGAGTGTTATGGTTGGTTTTATTGGGTAAAGGGCTCTTTGGCTTAGGAAAGTAAGCTTCATTAATTCGGTAAAAGTCTTTATCTATTGGCATACAATTATTTATTAAAAAGAGAAATAATAATAGAGGTTACGCTAGATATTAAAGCAACGTATATTGCACCTTTAAACTGCCACGCCATAGTTTCTTTTTCTAAAGACTCTTTATGGTAATTACTTACTGCATTTTTTAAGTCATCAATTGATTCATTTAAGTTAGCTTCAAAGTGATTTAAATCAGATCTGATAGATGCAACTTGTTGCACTAAACTTGGTTGACCATTTCCATCTCTTACAACCTTATTTAAAATCTGCAATTCATTTTTAATGTTAACTATATCGCGATTAATATAATCTATAGCTGTATTACGATCCAAAGACTCCATAATAATATTTAGTTATCTGATAAAAAATATTATTATAAACCTTCAAAATCGTCTTCAATTCCCATATTATAAAAATTAGCGATATCTTTTGCAGTTTTTTTAGCTGTAGAACTTGAGTATAAAGGATGGTAAGTTAAACCATACTTACTACTTCCTAACTTGGCCATTCTTACTAAACCTGCTTTTAAAGCATTCATTTGTAATCTACTACCTGACTGCCCTTGAACTATTTCAGGAAATAAGGCTTTCAAAGCTTCATCATGTCCAAAAATATAAGGCACGACGATAAACTTACCATCTTTAGTAACCCAAAAACCATGGGGAGGATTATCAGGGAGTTCGTTAAAGCTCGCTAAAATTTTATACTTGTCTAAAGCTTCTGAAAAGAATTTTTTAAATGTAATCATTGATAAACTGGTACAGGGTTTTTAGTAGTATCTACTGAACCACTTCTTTTTTCTAAAACTATAATCGGCTTACCATCTAAATTATAACTTTGTAATTTGTTATAGAGATACTTAGCAGCATTTTCAGCTTGTTTAAAATTATTTACCTGTTTGCTATCTACTAAAGTATCAACATCATACCACCATCCCCCTTCTTCGTGTCCTCCTAATGATCTTGTTACATCATAAAGAGAAACAAATAGAGGGTAGTTACTTTGATTTTCAGGGTTTGTTGGATTATCTTTTTCAACGTACTCTAAAAATTGATTAAACTTATCAAGCTGACTCATAGCATCCGGATACATTTCTAAAATATCTAACACCTTTTGTTTTCTTTCTTTATCTAATTCTGGGTTATCTCTAAATAAATCTAAACTTAAATCACTATCGTACCAATATCTAAACCTACTCCCCGCATTAACTGCAAAATGATTTACTTCTTCCACTGTTGAAAGGTAGTCATAACTATATCCTTCATATGGAACTAACCAAGGAAGTTTTTGTTTGAGATATTGTTTTAACTTCGGGACATACGTTTCATTAAATCTGTTTTCTTCTTCCTTACTAACCCCTTCAATTACTCCAAGTCTAACTACTTTATCAATATCTTTATTAATATTAGGATAGCCTTGGCCTCGCGGCATACCTGTCTCTCCAGGTTCTATACCTTCAGTATCGCCAGATATAGGCGGATCATTATCATCTTCTAATAAAAATATTAAATCCTTAAATTTCATATCACATTATATCATTTAACTTCAAGGTATTAATTATCTGCACAAGTTCTTCTATAGTTTCAGCTTCATCTAACATTACAAATATTCTATCTAAAGTAAACGTTCTACCGTCTGAAGTTTTTAAAGTTTCCACCCCTCCTTTTGTTATATCAATAGCTACAGTAAATATGGCGCTTCTAAGTTTATCTAATTCACTAGGCTCTTCTTCAGTATCATATACTGAAGCAATTTCAGTTATATTATTATAAGCTTCAGCAATCAATTTATCTTCTTTAAACTGGGGCATTTTATTATTTATAGTTTAATTTAAACTACTATTAACTAAGTTAACAAGGGTGTTAAAGTTAACTTTTTCGTAATACTTAGCATAACCTTCATCTTCAGAGCTGCCTGCTCTATCCATTCTTGAATAATCTATAGTATCAGCATATACCCTGTTACTATGCTTTTCCATCCAATCTTCACGCCGAGCTTCTACGGCTTCTTTTCTTGCTTTACTCGCCGGGTCATTAACAAAATCGCATTTATAAATTTCGTAATTATCTTCTAAATGTTTTTGAGCAGCCGGGGTTATATGATTGCTTTTAAATCCATACGATATCAGATTGTTATTGAATATATTTTGCGGTCCCTCTTCGCTGGATAATCTAAAAAATAGCTCTTCACATCCTTGCAACGTTAACTCTTCAGGATACTCCTCCGGTTCTTCTATATGCATATCCACACAACCGTTAATTTCAGCAAATTTTTCTAAAATGTAATTTAACGGTGTAATTAAACCAGGTGGCATAGTGGTGCCGGATTTTTTAAAAGCATTTAAAATATTACCATACTCTTCTTTATAACTTTCAAGTGTTAGTTGAACGTCTTCTATATTTTCAAACGCATCGTAATATAATTCATCTGTAAAAACACCTGGCATTTTTATGAGAAACTTTGAAATTGCTTTAGTTAAAATGTTTGATTCTGGTGGCTGTGCAGCTAAATTCATAGCTATCTTACCAACCGAATCGGGGCTCAATCCAGCAATACTAGCTCCTTTACCAATCGTTCTTAAGAATTCTCTACGATTCATTGCTTCTACTAAGTGATCAAATCTCTTAACCTTCTCAAAATACTTAGCATAGCCTTCATCTTCTGAGCCTCCAGCTTTGTCCATTCTAGAGTAACCTACTGAATAAGCAGTGCTTCTATAATCTTCTTCTTCCATTTCTTTCTTGAAATGTTTCTTTTTAAACTCTTCAAACTCCCGTTCAACCTCATCATCACCAAAATAATTTTTTCCAGTTAACCCTCTAAATTTTTCTCCAGCTACTAAATCTACACCCCATTTTTTTACCATACCTTGTTCTAAATTTTTAGTTACAAATCCTGCTCTATACATTGTAGCCATAACATCTGTAATTTCACCGGAAGCAATATGATCTAAATAATTGTGATCTGTAATATCACTAAAAGTCAATTTACCGGATAAAATTTGATTTAATTCCTTTAAAGCACCATTAGTAAAATTTTGACCCGCTTTAGGATCATCTTTTTCCCACCCAAGTAGCCCTAAATTTTTTGATTGTAATGCATTTGCTAAAAATGCCAAATTAGTTTTTAAAAACGAAGCATATTTAATTGTATTTTCTGGTCTTAAATTTGAAAAAGAACCACTACCCATTGCGTAACCTGCATTTATCAAGTTTTGAGCTGCTTTAGAAACAGCCATTGGAGTAAAGACCTGAGCAGGAGTACCAGTTAATACATTTTTAACAACGTTACTAACTACACTTTTGGGAGCCATACTTGCTGCAACAGCTCTACCCCCAAACCTTAGAAAGTCTCTTCTACTCATTGCTTCAGATACGTAGAACTTCTTAAACTTAATCATCTGCTATTATTTAATGTTCCAGGAACATTCCCCGGAACCAGGTATAGAAAGTACCCAGCGCGCGCGACCCCATATTCCACTATCTAGGAACTACTATAATATAAGGCATGTTCATAGATAAGAATACTTCCAATTACAAAATCGAAAAGAAGCAAGCTGCTGATAAACGCAAGCAATGGAACGGGATAGGGCCTAAGCCTCGTAAGCCAAGAGCTGATAAAGGACGTTCCCGTTATTAAAAGGAACTAGGAACTGGAACTGGGCGACTAACCAACAATATAGGTTTTAAACCAATCTTTAAAAGTAACTTTATAGCCTTCACCTACTACCGGTTGTTTAATCTTATTAGGCGTTATGGGTATTATACCAAGTTTAATGCCCATAGCTTTTTTCTTTACAGGGTCAGTCTCTTTATGGTATTCTCTTCTTAGAATAATTAATTCGTCTATTTTATTTTCACCACTATTTGGAAGAGGTAACTTACGATTACCTAATCTTATAATATCTGATCCAACACAAAATATAAGTTTACTCTTATCGTAATTAAAAATATTATGTAATTCGTTCTCAATGACTTCATAATACTTCATATCATTACTAAACCGAAAATCATTCCAAACAGTTATTAAAGGATATAAAACACCTTTTTTGTTTTGTACATGACCAAAACGACCATCTATTTCATACTCAGGAGAAGGTAAATTGGTAGGTATAATCTCAAAACCTTCTTCTCCATCTTTTAGTGCATGTTTTAAATAACGATGCGTAACAGAGGTATTAGACTCTATTTGTACAGCAAAAACATCAGACCAAGTAAAGGTTTTAAAATAAGGATCAAATTGAAATAAGATATCAGGATCCAAACTAACAAGCGGAGTTTTATCTTTAATATCTACCAATCCTAATTTTGATATTACATCATAACTGTACATTACATTATTTATAAACCGGGGGCTTTATATAGAGCGGTATTCCCGCGCAAAAAATTTTGGGAGGGGCATGGGGGCCCGGGGTACAGGTCCGCGGCCTCTATATGAGGAAATATCGATGGCCGCCGTGCGCGCAGAGTTTCTGCTCTGCAGAGGATGGTAGCGTTGCGAGGAGGTCTCAGCTGCTTGAGAACATTATCCTCCTCGCAACCCCACCATAATCTCTCTCGACCACTAACCTATTTTATATACCAATATATAATTTCTACATACCTACATTATATATTCGTTCCTATCCTCTCACTTTACCTCACTCTAGAACTTCATCCAAATAATAATTAACTCCATTAAACCTACCCTCATACTCTACCTCATCATGATCATCGCCGAACTGCTGCCGCAGCTCCTCAATCATATTTTCCAACTCCTCTTCCGTCATCGGCTCCTCCACAACATCATCTTGCACCTCATCATCCAGCATCGCATCGCGAACATTTTGGCTAACATCTCCGGGTACATTATTGTAGTTCATAATATTAATATTACTCCTTTATTATATTAACGTTCCTATCCTACCACTTCAACAATCTCACCATCACTCAACACTACATAATACTTACCTTCATCAATACCTTCATCCATTCCAAAATCAACAATTAATACCTCCCCACTATACTTAACTCCAACATTCAAATAATTAACATTATCATAATCCAATACATTCATAATAATATAATAATTTTTTATTACCCCTATATTATAATAAATTTCCAATCCTACCAAAAAACATATAGCAGGGAGTTAGTCACCTCCTCCCCCTATCCTCTATCAAATATCAATTACCTTACTCTCCCACTCCTTCTCCACCCTATCCAACTCTTCCAACTCCTCCACACTCAACTCCACAATATCCTCATCCACAAACAAAAACCAATAAACATCAACAACATTATTATTCATAATATTAATTATTAATTTTTTATTACCCCTTAATTATATTAAATTTCCAATCCTATCAAATATTAAATCATCTCATAAAACTTTTCACAATCTTCATTACTCACATCAAAATTATAATACACCTCATCCCCTTCTTTAACAAACACATTACACAACTTACCAATATCAATTACCTCATCAATACTCTTCTTACTAAAAGCCACAGCCCTATATTTATTATCCCACCCATTCTCACCATCATCATCAACATCCAACACATAAGTCCAAAACTTATTTTTATACAACCCCACCCTATTATACTCCCATTCCGTATTATCCGCAATCAGCATATCAAATTCATTAACCTTAATCATCTTATCATTTTTAATCTTCATAATAATATAATTTTATTACCCCTTTATTATAATAATATTCCAATCCTATCAAATAACATCCATCATCTTATCATACTCCTCTTTACACTCCTCACTACTATACCCCTCCTTTACCTCAAACACTCCAATACCATCAAACTCATACATTACCCAACCCTCACCTTCACACTCTACTTCAAATAAACTCCTCACAATACCTTTACAAAAACCAACACTCTCACCAATCTTCTCCATCATTACTCCATCAAATACTCCAAACTCTTCAAAATAACACTCATCAATACCATTACTATTAAACCAAACACTTACTAAATTTCTCATATTATTAATATACCTTTATTATAATAAAGTGCCTATCCTATCAAACAACCCCTATCCGCGCCCCTTAAGGAAAGGAGCAATTGGTAAGATCAACAATATCTTCCTTAAGATTCAACAGCTTCAAATAATCATCCTCATTCTTCTCAGTAACATCCTCCTCTTCCATCTTCATCGCAGTATTCATCTTCTTAACGAAATCCTTATCCTTCGACAGCTTCTCAATTGACTCGAAAATCTGATTCATAGTCAGCAGCTGTTCGTCGCTAAGTTTAATATTTTTCATCGCCATTATTATATTATATTTCCAAACTTACCATCTCTGCAAACTCCTTATACCCTAACACTTTTATTAGTAGTAAATGGGTATAATATGATTGAAGGTTAGGGGAGAGGTTTTACCCTCTCCCCACCTCCACCATCCGACCTTCAGGCCGTAACAGCCTCTACGGTCGAAGTCTTAGCCTTAGCGGCCTTCGCCTCAGCGATCTTAGCCGTCTTAGCGTCCTTTGCAGCTCGCACTGCAGCCCGCGCCTCTTGCAGCTTAAGCTTCAGCGCTTCGTAAGCCTCTTGCTTACGCACCGCGCGCTCAGCGTTCTGCCGCTCGACGATCGCCTTAGCCTGCGCGAGGATCGTCTCCTTATGCGCGAGCGCCGTCTCGATGACCAGCGTCATGAGCTCCTTCTCGCTCAGATTAGTCTCATTGCGCAGAGCAACGATCGCGTTCTTATCGGACTCCGTCACCAGCGTAGCAGTGAACTTCGGCTTAGTATCGTTATTGTTATTCATTGTTATTATTGTTGCAAACTTATTATAAAGGCGTTCCTATCTTACCAACTACCGTTTAGCATATACTCCGCAATCTCTGCGTGCAACGTCTTCACATACTCCTCAGTCAGAGTATTTTTGCTGCACCACTCAACATCGAGCTTCATCTCACGAGCAGTCTCTAGAAGGTCAGCCCTAATGGCGGCCACCGCGTTATTGTATTTGATGTCGTCCATACTATTATTATACGTCAGTTCCCATCCGCACCTTTACTCGCTTATACATCTTCTTCGATCGAAAAGCAAAAGCCGGCTTCGGCATCTGCTTGCGTATCTGCGCCAGAATCAAACTCTGAGTCGCTGGCTCAATAATAAGCTTCGGCTTCATTTGTCTCTTTAATTATAATTAAGTTCAGTTCCTAGCCAATTCACATACTCCGAGAGCAGCGTCTTCTTATCGCGAGTCTTGCTTCCGATCATCTTGCGCACCTTATTCGCTACCGATCCCTGCGAGTGCTGCATTCCCAGAGTCTCGAGCTTCAACGCAAACTTAATCGCAATGAGGTTATAAGCTCGAATACCTTCCGGCGTATCAATAATAGTGCTGTTATTCATCGCCTTTATTATATACTATTTCCCCTCCTATCAAAAGGTTTAAGGAGCAGCTCGCTAAACACTCCTTTGTTATCGCAAGCTGCTCCTCCGGCAACACCTATTGCCGATATATCGCTGCGACACCACTCGCAGACGACAAATCTCTCTATATTTACCAATGGTATCGGTATTTCTTTATTATCTCGGTATATTTCTCCGATACCTTTGTATTTCTAATAGCTCAAACACTCTCTCTTACTTCTCCTTAAACTCTTCAACCTCTTCTTCCTTATTCTCTAGCTCTTTTTCAGCATTTTCGAACTCTTTTTCGTCAATATCCTCATCGCTTTCGTACACCGCTAATGCAGCCACGACCATAATAGCAATAAGAATGATTATGATTATTGAAATGATATTAAACATAAAAGTTTACTTAGCACATATCCAGCATAGTACTAGCAAAATACTCTGACTTCTTTGGCCGGCCGACAGGCCTATTCGCCTTAACAAACTGCTTATCCGTACAAGTGTATAGGTAATCGGCATACTTATCAGCTTCATGCATTGCTAGACTACCAAACTTCTTATAGCTAAAACGCCTGCTGCGCGTAATGCCGTCTCGAGTAACAATTACGCGAGCGCCGTTAAGATCGATATAGATGTTTCTCATTGTGTTAATTGTAAAGTTGTTCCTTCCTCTCATTATTAGTAATCTTATTACCGCATCGCCTCTAGACTAATCGTATCACCTTCATAATCGAAGGTAAATCCCTCAGAGGTAACCGTACCCTCAGTGTCGAGACTAAAGGTTAGATTCTCGAGAAATAGATTCTGCTCAGTAATTGCAAAGTCTTCGATATCAGCAGACTCGTCTCTATCTCCATTAAAGTAATATCCGAAAGCAACTATCGGATCAGACTTTTGAGCTTTATTAAGATAATCTTTAAGCTTCATTTACGTAATTATACAGTCGTTCCTTAGCTAGCATTACTAAACGCCTCTACTTCGTTAATCAGTGCTTCTTGCCAGTTCTGATTAGCCTCTCGCCACATTGCGAATAGCTCATGATTGATGTCGCTTGAGCCGATTTCTTCGGCGCCTTGAGAACTAAGCCGATCTGCTGCACACCGGCGTAAGATCTGACGCGTCATCTTATCCATTGCATTAAACTTATCGAAACAAACTTCCCAGCTATAACTTGTGGTGTTCATACTATTATTATACACTCTACTATTCTTATTACAACCAGACAGTAGAGCCAAAATGGCTAGCAATTACAGCCTTCATTAGAGAACCTCCGTATTGAAGACGATCTTGGCCTGGCTCATGATCTCCTTAACACGCTCATCAACGCGCACGTTAACGATATCATCGATATCAATCTTATCTTCGACGTTCTTAGCCATGATATCGTAGTTAATCTTATCATCCCAATCGACATTATCGAGAGCATCATCAACTCGGCTATCGATATCACGATCATCAACCGCCCTCTCAACGATCTCTTCAACGATCTCTTCAACGTCTTGAAACTTAAGCTTGATAACAGCATCAATCTTAGCTTCAACGGTAGCCATAACGCGCGCCGTAATATGATCGGCAAAAACGTTAAGCATATTCGTAATAACTTCGTTCGTATTGGTGTTCATACTATTATTATACTGACGTTCCAATTAATCGTATTTACCCGACTCAAGCAAGCTATTCAGCTTATCTTCAATCTTCATAACATCCTTATACTTCATATCACCAATCTCGCTTACCTTCAAACTCTTTTTCTCTTCCTCGGTAAGCAGATCAATAGCATCATCAATTCGCATCCATCCACTTTCTGATGGAGCATCTAAGCCCACATAGTTAATATGGTCAGCCGCTACTTTAGCTAGCTTTTGCGCTAAGTTTTTATTCATAATAGTAACTGTAGACCTTATCGGGGATTACATCGCGAACAGCCGTATCTAAGCTCCACATTGCCTTCGATATAGCACTCTTACTCTCATTATTACCAATGCTCTTAGCAATGCTAATAAGGTCTTCGTAATCATTATAGATACACTCCATCATCTTCTTATCCTCGAAGAAGTGCTTTCTATTAAAAGCCAAATACTTATCGGCGGCTTGTTTAAGAAGGACTGAGTGTTCTTGGTTCATTAGTTATTGATTACTTCGTTAAGTTCTTCTTGGGTTTTAATCTCCCAATTGCGGCACAAGTGGTCATAGAACTCATTGAACTGCTTCTCACCCATCCACTCGACGAGCTCGGCAAGGAGCTGCGAATGAATGAACTCTTGCGAGCAGGACTCTTTAAGCCAGTCAATCTTTTCGAATCGGTTCATAGTTATATTGTACGAACGTTCCTAACAATTCACGATAACTACCTTCACGGGCTCAAACCAGTCATCAGTTGTATAACACCAATACTCTCCATCCCATCCGTCTTCATAGCCCGGCGACTGAGTATCGATTACAAACTGCTTTACCTCTCCGGTCTTTTCAGACTTGATGCTAAAGCTATTCGGCGGCCTATGCCACTCCTTAAAGAGCTCCGACACTTCGGCTACCCCGCGCTTACCCTTCCAGGTAAAGCTATTAGAACTAAATGTTATAGTGCTCATTGTGGTGTAGTATTATTATACGATCGTTCCAATTAGCTCAAGGTCACCTTAAGACACACACCCTCAAGCGCATCCTTAACATCATCAGTGAAGTCATGGCGTTTAATAGCACTCTCAACTGCATCATCGATCAGGTCATCAACATCGACACAATCCTTGACTTGACTAGCAATATCATCGATATCGATGTTATCAGCAATCGCTTCAGCAAAGTTATATGACGCAAGCTTCTTATCGATAATACTCGAGATATTCTGCTCGACCTTAGCCGTCACCTTATCGGCAACGCTATTGACGATAACGTTAATAATCTGCTCAAACATTTCGTTCGTGGTGTTCATACTATTATTATATTGTTGTTCCGTTCAAATCTTATTCTTTTCCTGCACGTAATACTCTTCCATGAGATCTTCTCTTAACTTAACTTGCTCGTCCAAGTAAGTTTTGAACTTCCTCCAGTCCTTAATCTCGACCCCCGGGATATCATTCTTAAAGCACAGGTTATATATGAAGCCTCGGCAGAGGCCAAAACCATAAGCGTACTTATTGATGCGTTTGTTATCCATAACGTTATTATAGTACAGTTCCTTACAGGTTACTGATCAACTTAGCAGAATCAACAGCTGAAAAAGCTTCTCCTTCCTTGACCAGAATCACCTTCAGATCTTCTGGAGCAACGTCCTTTAGCACATTACAAGCATCGTGGATAAAAACGTGTGGGAAGTCCTCTACCAACTCCTTCCACTGAGTATTAAACGAAGGCGTCTCGATCCAGTAAATGCCATGCTTCAAGGTAAGATCGCTAAACCAGTCAGAATGCTCGCCTCGCAGAAGATTGTAATACAACTCATACTGCCGGTTCTCTTTCAAAAAGATACACTCCAGATCATGAAGCTTATCCAGCTGATAATTCTTAAGACTAGCCTTCAGATCATCAGTATTAAGTTCAATGACAATAGACTTTTTAGTAGTCGTAACAATTTTCATACGTTTATTATATTATAGTTCTAATCCTACCAATTAATCTAAATCAAACCGAGGAATATCAAAAACACTTTCATCATAATCTCCATCATAGTCAGAGATTAGCATACCATCATCATCATACTCACCGTCGTCTTCAGGACAGCCGGGGATATGGACGTAACACTGGTGACATTCACGACAGTAGCTCATATAGTTTTGTTTATATTATACGTTTGTTCCTACCTAACAATAGTTAACCCCTTACCCGGTACATATTCAACATCGTAATCGAGATCATCAGAAGGAGGATCTTCATCATAGTAACCATCATAGACCTCTTCGTTTTCATCATCATAGCCCTCGTCTTCTGGACAACCCGGGACGTGATAATTTCGACCGTGGCATTCTTGACAGTAGCTCATAATTTGTATTTATTATACGTTAGTTCCTATTCCCTAATTTGATTAGAATCAATGATGTTAATCTTATTGTCAATGTTAAGCATTACCTTAATTGTATTACCGTTCTTGTCTATCAGCACCCCAACTACCTTATGCTGCGAACCTTTATAGGTAACTACACTATCTAGCCTAATCATCGCTCAATATCGAGCTCCATATTTTCGTACGCTTTAGCATAACGCTTGCAAAGATCAATAATATACTTTGCAGCTTGCTTCTCGTAATCGCTACCAGGGTAATCGCCTTGCTCTAACGCATTTACGCAATCGCGCAAATCGTTGCTCGTATTTTCAAACCGGCAATAAGACATGTTAGCCATACGATTATTGTATGAAAGTTCCCATCTTAGAATTGAATGCACTCAGACCACTTAAACTTTGCAGAGCCTTCATGGTCATAGGAGTAATGAGCATGACCGAGCAAAATAGCTTCCTTGCGAATGCTATCGCGGCCGATCTCATACCCGACAAGAGCAGCAACCATGACAATAATAGCAATTGCTGCGACACAAGTTTTTTCGACGTAATCCATATTTTTTGTTTGTTAAATTGGTGGTGCCAGAGGGATTCGAACCCTCAACCAACGACTTAAAAGGACGCTGCTCTACCGTTGAGCTATAGCACCGTTATTACTGACTTCCGAGATAAAGAATAAAATTTCTGCCTGCAATTGAGAGCACATCGCAAGTTTCCGTGCAATCGGTTAGCGGGTCACCTGCGGGCAATTCCAAAGGATCAAACATAGTCGCAGTTTGATATGCCCGAACTTCCCTAAGCACCTGCACTTCAGTATCAGGAGGCAGCTTTTGCAAGAATTCAATGAGTTGTTTTGCGGTAGTCATTCTAAATTGGTGGGCGGTGAGGGATTCGAACCCCCACTCAAAGGATTATGAGTCCTCTGCTTTAACCGTTAAGCTAACCGCCCAAATTACTCTATAATTTTAAGAGAGTTCCTTACGTCTTAAAATCACTCTCTTTCATCTCAGCATACAACTTCTGCATCTTCTGCCGGGCTCGGAATACCTTAACCTTTACATTACCTACCTTGATGCCGAGAATAGAAGCAACCTCAGCATAACTCTTTTGCTCTAGCTCAACCAACTTAACAATAAGCTGATCATTAGGACTGAGCAAGTTAATAATCTTATGAACAATTTCTACATCATCAAAGGTACTCGAATAATTATCCGAGGACTCTGAGCACAGATTACTTTCAATCGTATCAGCTTCAGTCTCTGTCAGATCAGCAAATCGATATTCCGGACGGCGTCGCTGAGCTCGAAGATGATCGATACAAGTACTAACTGCAATACGACTTACCCAGTGATGAAAAGGCACTTGACCCATATACTGCTTAATGCGAGTAAAGACCTTCTTATACACCTCCTGAGTAAGATCTTCCTCAGCAGAACGCCAAGGCCGCCGAGACTTTACAATTTTAATCACCATCGGGTACAGATAATCATAAAGCTCCTTAGCAGCAACTTGATCATTAGACCGAACCCGATCCAAACAATAAGCAACGTCTAGAGTGCTCATCGCTTATCAGAGTCAAACACCAGATCGATACCCACCAGCGTCTGCCAGAAACCTGCAAGACTAATCCAAATGTCCATCTGAGACAGACCCAAAATTACAATAATAGCACCTACGCCGAGAACTGAATAATTAAGAAACTTTTTAATCATACGTTAATTTTATAGACGTTCCTAGTAGTCTAAATAGACTTTTACCCAATCGCAGCTAAAAACTGATGGAGGATAAGTTACTATAGCATGATCATATCCTCTGTCAACAGTGATGTACCCGTTAGGAATTAAATCAGTAGGAGGCCCTCCACTGAGAACCTCACACTGTACTCCCGAGAAGGAAGTAAGCATTGTGCCAATAGTAACTTCGTTTAAATCTTTGTCTAATAGTTTCCAATTGTAGAATTCTGGGCTAAACATTCTTATATTTAATGTATATAATTCTACAACCCTATTAGCTTTACAAGGGGCTTATACCCATGTAAAGCTTAGAGAAGTATACGTAAGTAATACTCAATTGATAGCTAACTAGTTCGGCATTACAATAAAGTAGCTGATAGTAAGTTGAGTTCATGTTTTATTTCTACCAAACCCGAATCTATTCCAGGTAAAGGTGCAGAAAGGACACTTCCATTGACTAATACCATCATACTCTTCTGGTATCTCAATACCAATCAAAAGACTAAAATGAGTATCCGGATCAGGTCCATAGTTACCCGACTGCCTTGAACGTTCAGGAATAGGACTTCCTTTGAAGTCTTTAGAGCAGCTAGGACAGTACCTAGGCATCTCCATTTTTACTCCGTCAGGAAAGATCATTTGATAAACTTAAGATAACCACCAGTATCAAACACCTGAGTAACGCTATTATTCTTTACGGAGACATTAGTATTCGTAAAGGAATTAAGAGTACCTTGCTTGGTAAACATAATATAACCTTTAGTATCAAATACATGAATCTGACTACCCTGCTGTTTGACCAATCCAATTTCTCTATTTTTCATAAAATTATTATACGGTAGTTCCTTTCAACGGTACGGGCCAGACGTACTCTAAATTGTCTGGTACGTCAGGCCAAAGAGGTTTGTAATGCTCAGGAAACTTTTGAATAAGTCTAGACTTATGAGATAGATGAATATCTTCTCTACCAATCCAAGGAGGCAAATCGAAAGGTTTATCTGGATTAGTATGAGCAGTAATCTTTTCATAACAGGTATCTTTATAGCCCCTGCTTAGCCATTCTACGCAGATTACTTGCCCATACTTTACCAAACCATTTTCATATCCTCGCCACATCTCTCGAGCGGGATGATTCTTCCAGCCTTTATAATTAGGCTTATGGAAGGAGTTAAGAAGCTGCAAAACTTCCACACGCTGCTTTCCAAGACGTTTCATGTCTAATACTTGTGCCGACTCGGCAAAGCTAGCGTGCGGAAGAAATGTTTGCATCAGAACAATACTTTCTTATCCTTAAAGTATCGGGTACAGCGGTTACGGAAAAAATTATAGCCTTCGTTAAGCGACTGAGGAATAGGCACTGTAGATTGCAAATACGAACGACCGATAGCAATATCAAGACCACGCTTCCTATCAAATCGGTCTCCGAGCTTAGTATTGCAGAGAGAGAAACCAATTGAGACTTCATCTGAATTTGTCTTAGCAGGCACTGCAGCCCAAACACCTTTAAGCTGCCGTCGCTTATCATAGATATACTCGTGAATATAATTATTGTCGTTCATATTTAAATTATATAAATGTTCCGTTAATATCAAATCCAACTTGCTTTTACTACTGGTCCTTTTTGTGAGATAACTTGTACTGAATTATTCTTTTCTAAGAATTTAATTGCTTTTGCGTAAACAAACTTACCGTTACTAGATAAGTTTCCTTTATCTTCGGTACACTCCTCTGCTACCAATTCTTTAATAACCGATAAAGCTTCAACTAGTAAAGATTTATCGGTATAGTACTCGATAGGAGGAGGTTTAGGTGCTGGAGTATTAGAGGTGCCTCTCTTTGAACAAGCGCATGTATGCACATTAATTCCAGGTGATGCTTCTAACACTGGAGCCCCGCATAACAAGCACTGAGATACTGCCTGTAACATTAAGAATAAGTAACCCTGCACTTACCCCCGTCGCTATATTCAAAGACTTTCTCTCCTTTATTAGTGCACTCACTAACCATTGGAGTAGTATCATCCTCAGGGGTTTGGATAATCTTTTTTCCGTTCCAAGTCTTATCGGAAATTGCAACTTTAGTCTTATTCTTTTTCTTTGCTCCTTTTGCCATAAAATTATTTACGAGATTGTCAAGGCTTCCAGCCTTAGTAATACGATCTTCGATATAAGGACGACTATAATACTTAACAACCTTTCCGGTAACCTTACAAGTAAGAATAAGCGGTACTGGGTAATTATTTTCCATACTTTATTTTATAGAAGTTCCTTTTCAACTTTAATGAAAGGAACTTTATTAATGTTTAAATAGAGCAGCTCATTTCTATAGTCCCAGAAACTATCATTAAGATATTCTATCATTGTTTGTCTTCTGTAGGATGCGATAGTTTTGGTAGAAGTATTAATGTGTGAAATAAACTGACTTATTTTTATAGGATTAAAAAGCCATCCCTGCTTATCCATTTCTATTACCGCTTCATCATTTAATGTTAGATTGTTCTTAACATCAATAGTATAGCTTCCTTTTAAGGTTACAATAAAAAAGTCTATTCCATTTTTTTGATGAAGAATATGCTTGTCAGTTTTTATTACTCTATACCCTTTCTTAGTATAGAATTGTTCAAAGAAATCCTCCCCAGCCTGACCTTTAGTGCCAGCTAAGCCGTATTTTTCGTAAAGAGTTTTTTTAAACTCCTTACTCAAGTGTTATATTTTTCTCCTTTGCTAATACAAATACAGCTTCTTCATGAGCATCATCATACATTGAATCGTAATTGTTTTCATTTAGATTTGGTTTTTTATCTAAAATCCTTTCTATCAACATTTCAATCTCTGATTGGTACTTTCGTTCGAAGATATCAAATGCCATTACTTTGTTCTTAACTTTACGAGTTTTTAATGTACTCTTCATAATAATATATTATTGGTGATATCAGAATATCAACCTTATATTATTTGTCTCCCATATCATCTTCTAAATTAATTCCTGCTGCTGCATTAATATAATCGAAAAGATTTTTAGAAGCATTCATGTAAGCGTTCTTAAGTTCATGAAACTTCATATCATTGATATCTCTATAGGTTGAGTAATGATTGAAAGCATTATGAAAGCCTTCAGCATTGATAATTTCAATAATACTTTCAGCATCTTCTTTCTTTAAAGAAACATAATCAATGTACTTAAACTCATATACTTGCTCACTAATAGGAGGAGTACCCTCTTTCTTATTAACAATAAGGTAAGATGTAGCGTTTACACAGATGGATGTAAACAAAGCAATAAGGAAAATATAGCAGTTTTTCATAAATTAGTTATCAAACCAAAACACAACTCGCACCTCACAATTATTCTTCTTAAGCGTATCCATAATCGCAGTCATGCACTTGATCTGCAAATTATTCCATCCTCGTACAGACTTCTTCCAACGCTTAATATCCACCCACCCATGTGAGTGAAAGTCAGGATGAGTAACTCGATTAGGCTTATTCTGCATATCTTTACTCCAATCAACCCAGGTAGATGTCTTAGAATTCACCCACCCTTCAACATAAGCACGATTATTTTCATCTACATAAACGGTAGTTTCACATTTAGTAGCAAACGAAGTATCAGCCGGAAGTCCTGGAGTACCGATACACTCTCCTCCTTTAGGCTCTCCTCTTACACCTGCAAGGTCACCAAACCATTCATAATTACGGCCTGGGGTAATAGCGTTAAATCCAAAGCTATCCCAGTAATTAGTATCTTCACGTTTGAACTCAATTACGCAATGAATGTCGCATCCCATAGTAGTAATAGTTAAAACATTATTTTAAGAATGTTCCTTCTTTCTAACTGCAATGTACGAACCAATATCATCTTCTTTCCATTCAATTTCATCCCCTTCTTTCCATCCTAAACTTTCTAGTATTTCATCTGGTAGTTCGATATATTGATCTCCGTTATCCATATCTTTAACTTTTACTTTATGTACCTTACGAAATATATTATCATAATTATCTGCATACTTATCGTAAGGCACTGAAAGAGGCCGAGGTTTAGATCCTTTACCGTTCATGATTATAGATATCTGAAAGATAGGTAATTTCAAATGTACCGTTTACTGAACGAGGTACACCATTTTGATCTGTGAATTTAATTGCATCAGTGCCAATCCAAACTATTTTATCAGTAGTAAAGATCTCTGGCACTCCACTAACATTATATCGAATGATGTACTGATTTTGACCTCGTTCATTAGAAGACTTTGAGGTAGTTTTTTCTAGATTACAACCAGCTGTTAATAGCAGAGAGAATAATATGATTATATGCTTCATTTAGATTTATTTTTGTTCAGTATTTGTTCAGCAACTGAAGTAATCTCTACATTATTCTTAAGCTGAGTGATAGCTTCTTCTGTATAGGTTAATTTATTTGCAAGACGTCCTTCTAGAGTTGGCCATTTTGGTTGCTCCTTTCGTGCAGCGTCAATGGCGGCGCGCAGGCAATCGAGACTCCACGCTGGCAGTTTCCCTTCATCAAGACATCTCGCCATGTTCTGTTCAGCCTCATACAAAGCTTGCATCAACTGCTCTTTGTCCGCCCGCAACGCGGCGTTTTCACGCTCTAGTTCGCGGGCAAAATCAGCCTGCACGAACTCTTCACCCTCGTCTGGATTGAACCCGAAAAACTGAGCCTTCGCGTCTGTTCTTGGTGTATCGCTCACGGCTGTTTCTCCTTTAGTTCCTTCAAAAATTGTCTTACGAATGTTCTTTTAACACCTAACATTTCAGCGATTTTTTTCTCTCCCATGCCATGACATTCGTTGAGATGAATAATCATAGTGCGGAATAAGAGATTGTTCGCGTCTTGATTAGCTCGGTGAGCGACTCTATCAGCGTGCTCGTTTGCATCTAGATTAGCTTGGTAAGCGGCTTTACCAACATACTCATATGCGTGAATTGCTGCCCATCCTTGTTCTGAAATAGCCATAATAGTTTTTTATAGATTGTTACGGGTTTGCAGCAAAGCTGCAACAATGTTTTCAGCATTCTCTTGGATAGAAGGGTAAGTAAGCGTATTGAACGCTTCGCCGTGCTTCTTGATAAACTTATCCCAGTCCTTCTTTTCCTCCTCAGTGAGAGGAGTCTTTGTGGGCCGAGCTTCTCCAGCCTTGCGAATAATTTCAACTAGCTTATCTTCCATTACGCGAGCAGCCGCAGAGATGTGCGCCTTGTCTGGATAAATCTGTTGGCGAATAGAGGTAGAACCATCCTTAATGTGAATCAGCCAAAAGCCATTACGAAGCCCATCATAAGCATAAGGGTCATTGTCAGGAATGAACTTCTTACCTACCTTACGATAAAGCCGTTGATCTTCTTTGATAGAAGCTCTGCAAACCACTGGATCAGATTGAAACTTAAAATTAAGCTGATGATGAAGCCGCTTAACTTCGTTCTTGTAATACTCGATAGTTTCTGCGTCAGTCTTCTTTTTCATTGTCGTTATTGTAATACAGTTCCTTAGAGGTCAAGATAATTCTTTCCAGTAATCAAAATCAATCGCAAGCAATTTCCACCCTGCAATTTTACCGTATTCAGAAACTTTCAATATAATATAATCTCCATATCCCGATGATATCGGACAAAGAAACTTATCAGGAACATAATCGCCTATCCATTTATGGGTCCGCGTACCATCTGCATTGGCAAGCCAGTACTCCCCGTCATCGCATACTTTATAATGTATATCAGCGGTAGTTTTTTTAGGCCAATTGACGATAGTACCTGAAGTAATATCAATTATTGGACACCAATAATCCCCATTGCGGAATGGTATGAGAGAGCCATCTGTATCTTCCTCTCCGTTAACCGTAGCATCTTCCCAATATCGTACTCCAGCTTTAACATGTAAATGTGTTGGATTCATAATTAATATTATGGTACAGTTCCGTTAGAGGTCAAAATTTAAATCAAAATTTTCTTTCACTTTCCATTCTGCGAAGTGTTTGCTCCGGTGTTTCATTTGGCAGCATTTCGTGTGAGCAGCCAATAGTTCCGCCTTTCCAAGAACCGCTTCTCTCTCCTACTTCATCATCAAACACGACATCAATAGACGTAATAATCATTTTTTTCCAAGGCCAACCACGAACATACCATGTTCTACGTTCAATGGTTACAGACGCTTTTCGCTGTTGTACCTCCCCGTTCTTGAGGTAATAGGTGTAATCAAACGTCTTAGAACAATATTGTTTATATTTTTGCAAAGCGGCATAATATTTTTCCCAGACCTCTCGCTTACCTTTATACTCCGCCCACCGAACATTCATACCCCAATCCAGATACTCAGTGCTTTCCCATGCATATGTCCAAGGCATATCAATATGCGGCGATTTATTATGAAATTGAAATACCGTTGCTTGCCAGTTGTTTAGATTAGGATAAAGATAAAAACCGTAATTGCGTTCTTCTTTGGAACTTTGTGCGGCCTTTACTCCAAACGATGGAGTGCGAATATAAAATGATATAAAATATAGACCGATAATTAGTTTAGGCTCATAACAATAATAAGGACCACTCCATCTAAACGTGATGTCTTTATTCAATAGAGCAATTTCGCCCCACGAAAATTTATATGAGCGACCTCTGCCGCCGTAGTTATGCTTATAGCCGATTAGTTTTAGCATAAAAGTAATGTAGATTTGATAGAAATACTGATTTCATAACTTTAGTTCTGCTGCTGCTTGCCAAGGATAGTGCCACGGATTTTTCTGGCTGTCAATGTCTTTTATCCATTCTTTC
>JACCDP010832001.1_pt1 | contig 55056 bp, 56 predicted proteins | sample 7445841 | NCBI WGS metagenome assembly JACCDP01 (sample SAMN15323441, study PRJNA562643) | freshwater metagenome | isolation source: river surface water | place: USA:Blue River Watershed | collected 2017-08-17 | reverse complement strand
TATTTGAATCTAAATCTTCAGGTGTGTTAGATACTTGAACTCTAAAGTCAATCAAACCTCTATCTCTTCTAATTTGGTCTAAGATTGGGTTAACTGAATCCAAGAAGTCTTGTCTTACTTTGTTATCGTTTTGTTCGAACAATAATCTCACAGCTACTGCTGAAATCAACTTACGAGCTTGTAGTAACAATCTTCTTACGTTGATTCTATCAAGAGCTGACTCTCTAATTTGAAGAGTTTTATTACCCCAAATTACAGTACCTACGTCAGAGAAAGTTGCAATTGGGTTAATTCTACCTTTATATAAAGTATCTCTATCGTCTTGTGTTAACTTACGTCTTGCTCTAATTGCGTTCACCAAACCTCTTGTGTAACCCGCTGATGCGAACCAAGGGAATGCGATGTTATCAGTCAATGCTAAGTTTCTTACAACCTCAGAAGTTGCAGGAATATAGATTTGAGTATTGTTAACCGTATCCCTCGTTAAAATCCAAGGGTAGTAAGTTGCTGTGTAGTTTGAATCGATACCAGTGTCTTCTAAGTTATCAACTGCCTCTTGTGGGTAGATTAGACCTTCTGTAATATCTTGATAAGACGGTAAGAACATATTGAAGTCAGGTGTCGTTGTAATATAAATTGAGTCTGCTCTATCTGTTTCAATCATATCAATTGAATCTTCCACTAAGTTTGAGTTATTTACATAATCGATACCTGGTGTTGCAAACACGTTGATGTTTGTAGATTCAGGGTTTGCAAATGTTGTTTGTCCCCATTTGTAAGCGTAGTAATCAGTATTAGCCCAACTTTCTTGGTTAGGTCCTGAAATTGGTTTGAATGCCCCCCAACCTGTAGCTGTAGGGTATGTTACTGAACTAGCAGCTCCGTATTTAAATCCTGTTTGACCTAACGCAAATGTGTCAGTGTTAGTCCTTGATTCTCTATAGATATCCCAACCATCAAACCCACCGTAAGCTAATAATGTAAACTTACGAGTATTCAATCTGTAATATGGATTATTACTATCTACAGGTTCAGAGTTAAATGAACCAGTACCTACTTCAAACGCAGATTGACCTGAAGTCGCATATGAATTAGTTATAGTAACAACAGTTGCCCCACTATCCATGTGGAACCCTTTTGTTAAATAACCCCAAGCTAAACCTGTTGTGTCTGTTGCTAAATTTGCCGGTAATTGTTTTCCTTTGTATTGGAAGAAATCGTAGTCAAACCCTGTAATATTAGAAATACCTAAGTAAGCTCTTCTTGGATTTTCACCACTTGATATTACTGGATTGTCTCCACCATTAGTTGAACCGAAAGGTGGGTTATAAATTGTTTCACCCGCAGTGTAGTATTTAGTTTTGTAAGGTACAAACGGTGGAGTTGCGTTTGAATATTCTCTTGAGATATACCCTTCGAATCCACAAGGTAATGCGTCTATTGGTGCCTCATCACTCATTTCTAACATAACATACTTAGATTTTACTTGGTATTCACCATTAGATGTACCGATTTTGTTTGCTACGTAGTTATTGTTAGTTGGGTCCAACGAACAGTTTGTGAAACTTTCTAATACCCTAACATTTTGGTCATTATCAAAGAAGTCTCTTACAAATACGTCAAATGTTCCGTTGTTGAATGAAATATTACCGATTGATAGTTTTACATATGTGTTAGCGGAATTACCGTCAGATATTAAAACAAACTTAAATAGTTTATAAACTGTATTACCACGAAGTTCAGATACCAAATAAGGTGTTTCAGGTGTTTGATATTGTTCTAAATAGAAACCAATACTATCTGAATTACCTGACCTTGCACCTGGTAAATCAACTAAATCACAATATAAACCTCTAATTTGTCCTGCTCTATATCCTGTTTGTAATAAAGCCGAATACGTTTCTTCTACAAATAATGGTACTTCAGTTCTTGATTTACCAAAATTAGATGCCCCAAATACATTTCTTAAATAATTTTTATTTGTATTCAACATTGAAGTTTCAAAACTAAATGTGTTCCCGTCGTAAGTTACACCTGAAATTTGGAAAGTTGAGTATGGGTTTTTAGTTACTGCCGAATATGCTCCCGTACAAACCATTGCAACATCAGTAGTACCTGTTACTTCATAGAAAGGACCCGCGTTAGATGAACTATAAGTAGAAATACCTCTTGACCTTAATGTAGCAACAACCATATCATCATATGTTGAATAAGGTGCTCCTGAATAAGATGTAGTATAGAAGGCCACAGTACCTGAATAAACACCACTTGTTGGTGTTGTCGAGATACCTGAAAGAGCTGCCCCCATACCTTGACCAAAGTATGTATTTACATCATTTGCACCTTGGTAGTAGTTGAATAATGCATAATACCAAGGGTCATTTGTCGATGCAGAAAAATTAGTTAGAGACTGATTAACATTATTTACTCCAAACTGTTCTGTAAATCCTGTGATAGTATTTAATGAAGTGATACCTGTAACACTATTTAGAGTAGATGCACTTGATGACCCCCAAAATATTGCAGTACTACCTGAAGTTAATGAGCCCGTTGCGAATAAACTCATTTGGTTTGTTAAATAAGTTGTTAAATCTTGAGATATAGAAGATGTACTTCCGTTAAATTCTGTGTACGGATTATTAAAATTACCGTCAACATTAATTGATGAAGGAACGGATGTATAAGTTACGGTACCACCTGTTGTTCCTGTAAATTCCACAAAAACAGGACCTGTAGTACCTGTTACAGCAATTGTTGATGGGTCAACGTTACCGATTGTGACAATAGACCAAGATGGTCCCGCATCGTACCCTGATAAACCTAAAACTCTAGTCACAAATAACTGATTAGATTGTGATAGGTAGGATTTTGCAATATATGCTAATTCGTATTTAGGTATTTGTGTATTAACAAATTTTTCAGGACTAGTACCTCCAAAATAAGTTTGGAACTCGTCAAAATTTGTTATAAAAATTGGTTCAAATGCTGGACCTTGTAGTGTTTCTCCTACAACCCCTAAAGTGGTTACCCCAACACTTTGAGCCACAAACGTTAAGTCTCTTTCTGATGTGTATACACCTGGAGAAACAAAAACCTTATTTGATGATGCCATGTTAATAAAAGTATTTTAAATTTATTTTTTATATATAAATACATCGTCAAACAACAAAAAACTTTACATTCCTATAATATTTATTAGGGAGTAAGAATAAATTCTGCCTTTTTTCTACCTACTATGAAAAAACCCGTTAAGAAAATAAAAAACCTAAAAATTGATGAGACAGTACATAACCAACTAAAAAAATATTGTGATAAAAACGGATTAAAAATTTATAAGTTTTTAGAAAAGTTGATTATGGAAAACTGTAAAGAAGTAAAAGATATATATGGTGAATAACTAAACTAAATATGCAACGGTTTTAATAGTACTTTGACCCAACAAGTTTGGTTTTGTCACCGTTATTAAAAACGTATCCCCATCATTAATTTGTATTGTGGTTAAATCTGTACCAACGTAATTTGAATTGATAAAAACATCATACGAACTTATATTTTCTAATTCCGTTACTTTTAAATCTACAGTATATCTAAAGACCTCAGTCAATTGGTTGTTTCCTGCAACAAATAATAAGTTCATATCAAAATTGTCGGGTCTTGTGGGTTCAATTTTTACTCTTTTCGATGTGTTTCTTGTTTCTGTCTCAAAAAGTGTTACTTGTCTTGTTATTGCGGGAGATACTTTAAATTCAGCTTCATCTATTAATAACCCTTTCATTATAAAGGTGTAATTTGCGATATAATATTTTCTTTTCTCTAATTCTTTGACCGATTCATCTGCAACACCTTCCATTACAATAGGAATATAGTGACCTTTAATTTGTGTATACGCTTGTTTAGACGTGAATGTTTGCATAACAATTTTGTTAAACTCATTCAATTCACGCATTCTATTACAAAATAATTTAACATTATATGTTATATCTACTGGTATTGGTTGGGGTATTGTATAAACATCCGCACCTTTTCTTTGACCGTCCCAAGTTGGTACGGTGTAATAAAAAAATTGTCTTCTGTTAGGTATGTTTGCTGCACCTCCTTGAAAAGTCCCATATTTCACTTCGGGAGTTCTTACTGTAGCTATAAAAGGTAGTGAAATATTTTTATCTAAATCTTGGAAGTTCCAAGTCTCTGTAAATTGAGCCCAGTTTTGGGTGGTGATAATTTTGTCCACGGTAGGTACTAAATTTTCACTAACAACTAATTTCAATTGCTCTTTTACAAAATCTAACATTCCTAAATCTAAGTCCGCATGTAAAACACCTTTTGGTAAAAAAGTTCCGTGGTCGGTGATATCGTCCAACATTTGTTGTCTTCTTTCACGACCAACCCTTTCAGGTATTAATGGTAAATTTTTTTTAACTTTTGATGGTAATGCCATTTTATATTCCTCTAAATTCGTTATCAGTAACAGGTGATGCAACTATTGAACGATAGAAAGGTTTGTACCCCCCATAAGTATGTCTATTATCACTTAACACACGACCGTCGTTTACAACACTATAGTATCTTACTCTGTCTTCTGTTTCATAATACCCAATATAATCACCAAAATTAATTTCAATTTGTAACTCATCAAGTTGTTTTTGATAAACACCAACTTTTAAATTACCTGGTTCAGACTGAGACAATCTAGATGCACCATAATCAACATTAGATGGTGCTTCAATTTGAACATATCCTTTAAATTCAACAGGTGGTAAAAATTGTATTCCGTCTTCTAAAGTTTCCCCATAAACATCATCATTCACAGTTCTTTGTCTATCGACACGATATAAAACAAGAGTAAAATTCATATCACCCCCAAGCCATTCATCACCCATAGAAATTTCTAAATTGAAGTCTTCTTCAGCAAAAAACTTATTCAATCTTGTTATTGGAACTCTACTATCTGTCATACCTATAAATACTTTAATTGATTTTTTATAGTTATTACTTATATTTTATTATTGTATGGAAGATTTTGTGCCAAAAACACCCGAATCAAAAGCCCTTTTATTATTGGAAAATTATGAAGGGTCAAATAATTATATCCTTAATTTAAAACACAAAAAACAAAATAGTAAGTCTTTTGTTCCAACACGCCCACAATCCGATTACATTAATAACTATCATAACCTTCAACCAAAAGTTGCAAAAAAATGGGTCAAACTCGATTCATATTTTGGTAAAAAACTAATGGAAGATAAGATGTACACCAAAGAACCATCAGAAATTTATGTTGAAAAGTTATTAGTGGAAAAAGATAAATCGTATCATATATGGGGTAAAATATTTTCAGGAGAAACTTTACACGACTTTTGGATGCCTAAGTCAGCACTAATAAAAGACAATGAAGTTAAAAACATTTCTATTGATTATGACAAATACACCCATAGACCCCCTATGGAACACCAAAAAGAAGCGATTGAAAAACTCGTAAGAAATAAAAAGTTTATCTTGGCGGATGATATGGGTCTTGGTAAAACAACCTCAACCATAATAGCGGCTTTAGAAACAGGAGCCAAAAAAGTTTTAATTGTTTGCCCAGCATCTTTAAAAATAAACTGGCAAAGAGAGATTGCAAATTATTCAGATAGGTCTGTTTATATTGCTGAAGGTAAAAAGTTTTCTAATGAACACGATTTTGTTATTGTAAACTATGATATCTTAAAAAATTTCCACGACACAAAAGAAAAGGATAAGTCAGAAATAATGAAAATTAATTTTGATTTAGTTATTATGGATGAGGCACATATGATATCTAACCCCCAAGCACAAAGGACAAAAATAGCAAATGACATTGCGAGTAAATCAAATAGAGTGTGGTTATTATCAGGTACACCAATGACCTCTCGACCTATGAATTATTATAATTTATTAAACCTTGTTGATAGTCCTGTTGCAATGAATTGGATGGCGTACGCTAAAAGGTATTGTAATGGTTTCCAATTTAGTGTTGGTAAAAGAAAGGTATGGAACGTTACGGGAGCATCAAATCTTGATGAATTAAGAGAAAGGACCTCAACACATATACTAAGAAGATTGAAAGAAGATGTTTTAGATTTACCTGAAAAAATTATTACTCCCGTTTATTTAAGACTAAAATCAAAAGATTATGAAGAATTAATGGGTGAATATTTTGATTGGTATGACCAAAATCCCGAAGAGTCATCGTCACTTACTATTCAGTTTTCAAAGTTAATGAAGGTAAGAAAAGTAATCGCACAAGAAAAAATTAAAAATACCATTGAACTTGCTGAGAATATAATAGAACAAGGAAAAAAAGTTATCATATTTACAAATTTTACCGATACCTTAAATGAAATTTATAACCATTTTGGTAAGTCTGCGGTTTATTTAGATGGTAGTTGTTCTAAGTTTCACAGACAAAATGCTGTCGATGAATTTCAAACAAATAATAAAATTAAAGTATTTGTTGGGAACTTAAAAGCCGCAGGTGTTGGTATCACTTTAACCTCAGCAGAGGCAGTTATTATGAATGATTTATCTTTTGTTCCTGCCGAACATTCACAAGCGGAAGATAGGTCACACCGTATCGGACAAAAAAATTCAACATCAGTTTATTACCCTTTATTTGAAAACACAATAGAAGGTGCAATTTATGATATCCTTAACAGAAAGAAAAAAATTATATCAACCGTAATGGGTGATGATATGTTTGATGACGCATCTTCAATAGAAGAAATGTTAAATATGATTTCTAGTGTAAGATGATATTTATAAATTATGGATGTAAATATTGAATATATAGGAATTGACCCAAGCAAAGAAGACAAAGTCTTAATTGATGATTTTATTTCACAACTTAAGAAAAATTATCCATTAAAAACAGATTTAGATATTTTATTTCAAAATAAAAGAACCGGTGAAATGACCACCGGCTCAAGAACAAATAAAAACAAACTTAAAATTTTAGTTAAAGATAGATTAAATCGTGACGTTTTAAGAACGTTAGCTCACGAATGGTCTCACGAACACCAAAGAACAATCCTAAAAAGAAAAAAGGGAAAAAATATTGGTGGTAAAAATGAAGATGAGGCAAGTTCACAAGCATCCCAAGAAATCAAAAAATTTGAACAGAATAACAAAGATATGGAAAAAGTTATTTATAAATCTTTTTCAGAACAAATAGAAAAAATCGAATCTTTACTGGAAATTAGTTCATCAAAAAAAGAATTATTAATTAACGAAATAAAAAAAATAAGTGTAGATAAACTACCTTACGATTATAACTCCTTAGAAAAGTTTATAGATGGTGAAACTATGAACACCCACTACAACAAACATTACAAGGGTTATGTGGAGAAACTAAATGTTGAATTAGAAAAAATTAAAGGTAAGGATTTAGATTTAGAAGAAATTGTAGAAAAGATTTCAAAATTTAATAAAATTGTTAGAAACAATGGTGGTGGCGCATTTAATCACGCTTTATTTTGGAAAATGTTATCACCAAAAAAACAAGATATCTCAGACCCAATACTTTCTAAAATAAAAAAAGATTTCGGTTCATTTGAAAAATTCAAGGAAGAATTTAGTGAAGAGGCTAAAACTAAATTTGGTTCAGGGTGGGCTTGGTTAATTTTAACAAAAAATAATAGATTAAAAATTGTTACAACATCTAATCAAGATAATCCTCTTATGAATACCGAAAAAGAAAATGGTTACCCATTACTTGGTTTAGATTTATGGGAACACGCTTATTACTTAAAATATAAAAATAAACGAGACGAATACATTAAAAACTTTTGGAAAGTCGTGAATTGGGGATTTGTAAATGACCAATACACAACCCAAATTAAAAAGAAGTCTGTTTAGATTTATTTTGATAATATATTTATATAAAAAAAATCTATGTCAACTACAGTTATTATCAACGAACCAGAAAGAAGTAAACTTTACAAAAGAATACGTAATCTTTTGGGTGCGCCTTTACGTTCAGTAGAACTTGAAGACGAAATGATGGACTCCTTATTAGAGTTATCTATTGAAGATTATGAACAACATGTTCAGGACTGGTTGATTGAGTCTCAATGGGCGTCGGTTTACGGTCTTAACTTAGATGAACAATCAATCACAAGAGCTCTTTCAACAAGAAGTATGGATTGGGAAACGCAATATACATATGCTTATTCCAAAATTGTTGGTTTACAGGCAGGTGGTGATTGGGTCTTAAAAAAAGATTATATAGATTTAGTACCAAACCAACAAATTTATGAAATACCTGCAGGCAGAGAACTTAATGAACTTTTATGGTTTTCAAGAAGTGAATTAGATGCCGCTTATTTTGACCCATTTATGGGTGGTTTTGGTGGGTTTGGTGGTATTGGTTTAGGTGGTGGTGCCGGATTTTCACAAATGGGAACAACAGGTAACTATTTTATCACACCAGCATTTGATATTCTTTTAAGAATGTCAGACATTAATATTAAAAGAAGAATCATTACAGGAGAACTTACCTATAGAGTTACAGCATTACCTGAGGGTAAAAAAGCGATTCATTTATATAATGTACCTGGAGGTAAATTTGATTTTGGTAATATGAAACATAACGACTATCGGGTATGGTATTGGTATTACGATACGTTTGATAGAGAAGATTGCTTATCAAATAATCCTGATGTGGTTAGACTACCTTCTGATATTCCATTAGAAAGATTAAGATGGGATAAATTAAATTCACCAGCACAGATATGGATAAGAAGATGGTTTACTGCATATTGTAAAGAAACATTAGCGAGAGTTAGAGGTAAGTTTAGTGGTAATCTTAAAACACCTGATTCCGAATTAACTATGGACTACGCATCATTAGCAACGGAAGCAAAAGATGAAAAAACAATGTTATGGGAAGAATTAAAAACTCGTTTAGAAAGATTACGCCCCGAAAAAATGATGGAGCAAAAAGCTTTACAGGCTGAAAACTTAAACAAACTTTTGAAATTTAGAGCATTTACAAGTCCATATAACGTAATATAATTTTTATATGTCAGTTTTTAGGTCAATACCATCAAAAAGAATTATTAATGGTCACGAAATCGTGACTTCTGATGTTGCAGTGGTCACAAATAAAACATACTCAACAAACGGTGAATCTGCCATCGTAATAAAAGATGTGGATATTTGTGAATTATTTTTAAATTCACAAACAACTGACCATATCGTAATTAAAGCATTGACTAAAGTTAATGTTACTGCCGACTCCCCAATAGATGAAGAGTTTGATATTATAGAATTAGATAAAGGTGCTTGTGTTGAGTATAGAAAAATAGGTGATTATTGGTATATTTTATCTTCTGACGGATTGAAAAACTCTTAGTCGAAACTAAGAGCCATCAAATCACCATCTACATCGAATTCATAATACTCATCGGCATCAACTTTCTTTTGTTGTTGAACATATTGTTCCATCAAACTTCTATTATTTTCTACCCATTCAGTATCAACTAAATCCACAGTTCCATCTAAATACATATAATACGGGTCAATACCTACGTTTTTCCAAAACGTTAATTCGGTATCGGATAATGTTAACACTTCCTCTAATGTATCTTGATGAGCCTCTTTCATAGGATAACCACGTACCAACTCTGTTTGAGACTTTGTAAATATCGGTCTGTCTTTTGGGTTTTCAATTAAAATGTCTTCTCTAATTTCAGGTTTATAAACAACAAGTAATGGTTCAATTCTTTTATTAAATGCCGCCAAATATCTTGGTACGTTATATTCACCCAATAAGTCAGGGTTTAATTCAATGTCACGTTCATCAATCAAATAACAATTTAAAACCAATTCATCTTTTTTCTTTTGAACGTCACCGTGAGATTTTTTCTCACCATTATTAACATAATAGATAGTATCACCAAGACCCGGATTTTTACCTTCTTTAATCAAAAGTTCCATATGGGCTTGACGGGACATCATATTACCCGCCTTTGTGGTTTTAGTGATGTGAACTTTATAATCATCTATTGATTGTTTAACACGAGCTTTGTTTGCAATCTTAGCCAAAGGAATTTGTCTGTTATAAAGTTTGTCTACATATTCATAGTAGAAGTCCAAGAACTCACCACCCTTACCATCTAATAACATTCGAAGACCTGTGTCCAAAAACTCGGCAACATATGTTTGAAGTTTTTTAGATTTAATCGTATTACCTGTAAGTTTTACTTTACCCTTGTCTGTAAGAAGTGCATAGTTTTTACGAGCCACGTTTATGGTTGAAGGCCAAACACCATCAATGTCTAATCCCATCTCACCTCGTAAGAATAAGTCGTTGTATTCTGCAACATCAGCTTCAGCCCCAACATATTCTTTACCTTCTTTAACAAGACCATTCAAACCTTTACCGATGTACTTATATGTCTCCCTATCTTGTGGAGTTTCAAAGTTCACACCATCCGTATCCATTACAAGTGGAACGTAACCTCTTTTCATAAAGAACATAATCATTTGTCTTAGGTATTGTCTACCTGTACAAGTAATCTGTTCACCCATATCGATATCGCCCCACGGAAATACTTGTGGTGCGGATAATGAACCAAAGAATGCGTTAATAAAGATTTTAATTGGTAATTGTTTACGGTCGTATGAAATTGCTAGTTTGGGGTCAATAGACTTATATTCGCTTGCTAAGTTCTTGTATTTTATACGTGTATCACGGAAATACTTTAACATACTCTTCATCGCTCCCGTTACATCACAAGCAGGAAACACATCGTGAACCAACTGAATAGATGGATATAGTGAGGAATAGTCAAGCTTCAAAACGTTTTTAGAATACCCAACCTGAACCAAACGAGAAAGACCTCCTGTAAACTTTCTTTTTTCTAATTTTCTTGGTAATGCTAAGTTATGTTTATATGACCATGCGGACATAATCATTTTCCATAATGTTGCAGTTCCCATAGTGGAAAGTCTTTCATATGTCGTTGGTACAAGTTTAGACAACAAGAAGTTTGCTTGGTTGAACTGCTCGTCAACCACCATCGTTTCATAAAGGTCATCATCCAAGTAGTCTTCAATAATTTTTGAACCTGTAACTAATTTATAAACATCATCTCTTCTTTTACATACCTCATCTATTTTTGAATCGAACCCAACTTTTTTATATGCTCCATTTTCTTTGTTCATCCAATATTCAAGGTTATCAAAATAGATTTTACCAATCTTATCACCTTCAACATAAACACGATTTGGTTTTTCTGCTTCAATAAATTTGGTAATGTACTTCAAAGACCAACTCTTAATGTCTGAGTTAATTGCTTGCGCTCTACGAACTGCGTGAGCGATATCCACAATGTTATACCCCCACATCTGAGTTTGAACGTATGGCTCCATTTCGTTTGCTAACTTTAGGATACCATCTTTTTGTTTCAATGAATAATCAGGATGTAAGGTCTTTGATATTTTTTTGATGTTTAATTTTAAGATTTCTGCCCGTTTCAAAATAAACGGGAAGTCGAAGAACGCTGAGTTATATCCACCAATTAAAGATGGTTTTAACTCATCAATAGTCTTAAAGAAGTCAACAATCATTTGTCGTTCTTCATCTTCATTTTGTGCCGATAGTAATTTTAGAAAACCACGATTGTCTTTCATCCCTATCAAGAATATCTTACTTGTTTTAGGGTCAAGACCTGTGGTCTCGATATCGAATACAAACCTGTGGATTTCATCGTATTCATCAAAACCTTTGAATAGTCTTTTACTTTTTTGAATTAAGTATTGTTCTACGGGTGATAATATTTGAATTGAGTCGGTATTATCTCTACCCCACGGGTCTAATCCACCACCCTTAAAAAAGTTTACAAGGTTGGAATACGACTTGGTGGTTTTTACCAAATACTTCAATCCGTTCTCTAAACGTTCATCGCCGTGTGTATCAAGTCTTTCTATGATAATACCATTTTCACTCATCGCACGTTTTTGTGCGTGTTTGTCGTTCTTGTAAAAGTTCTTACCTTTTAAGTCACCAACCCAAGCAAATGGAATAAATGTGTCGGGGCGTAATAATTTACCCTTAACCGGGTCTTGGATTACTTTATAAATTTTAGATGATTTGTAATCGTATTCAAGTGATACGATGTATTTTTCTTCGTCTTCACCTAATAGGAAGCGTTCAATTTCTTCTTGTGGAACCATATTTTATATTTTTTAGTTTTGGGTTATTGTTCTCACGAACTAAGTCGTGGTTTCCCTTCTTCAATAAATATAAAAATGAGTTGTATTAATGTCAAATAATATTGATGTAAAGATTTTCTCTAATCGGTGAAATAAGTTCACCACTTTCTAAGACAACTAAAAATTGACCCAAAAACCTTCCTTTAGTGTTTGTGTCTTTTGACCCCCACTTATAATAGATGTAGTATTCCCACGGTGCATCTGGATTTCTTTTGTCTTTAGCAACAATATATGCTTGTTTCATACTAACTTTAGGTATACCTGTTTGTTCATTAACCATAGAAAACCTTAAAGTTGCGTTATCTATTAGTGAATAAAAATTTTCACCAGCATCAGTCCTACCGTCAAAAACTACATCCATTTTAACTATCGGTAAAGTCGTATTTTGTTTTATAAAAAATTCCATTTTTTTAATTTTAACATGAGGAGCATCCTGCGTAAGTACCAGAACCAAAGTTGTTTATTAAATTCAATGTGTTACTCCCGTCCCAAGTTAAAGTTGGTGTAGATGGGGTATCAAAATATTGTCCAGTAATTGTCCAACAACCACCTAATGTATCTCTTACTGTGTAAGTATACCAAGTTGAGAATGCACCTTCGGTAACAGGTTGATAAGCCAATGGTAATAACATAGATTGTGTTGGTTGATTAGGGTTACTACAACTCGCCAATGCGGCTAAAAATTGACCAGAAGGTGTTGGAGTTGATGTTGGTGTTGGGGTTGGTGTAGGAGTTACCGTTGGTGTTGGTGTTTGTGTCGTAGTCGGTGTTGGAGTTGGTGTTGGTGTTGGTAAACTCGGAGTCAAACAATTTGGACACCAATAATCAAACAAATTAAACCTATCTTTCAAAATTCTAAAATTATGTTGTACTTGTGAACTATTAAATGCTTCGGTGTACATTCTAAATTGTGATAAACCACCCATAAAAGTGCCTCCAAAATTTTGTTCCATTAAAATTTGCGTACTTAAACCACTAAAAGTAGTTGCCGATAAAATTTCATTTGGGAATAGTTCAGGGTCTTGAGTATATGGTCCCGTAGTTGCTGAAGTTGCAGAAAAAATTAAATGGTCGTGTAAACCTTGTGAACCACCGCCCCAAGATACATTAAATGGAACACCAAGTTGTTTTTCTTTTTCACAATTTAATTCTCTTGGAATTATTTCTTCAAAGTTTTCAATAACCATAAAATAATATCCGTTGATATAAATTTTTAATCTACCTAATCTATACCAAGTATCGTCAAACCATTTTCTATCAAAAACAACACGATATACTTTATCTTCTTTTGTTCCTCCTGAATGTGTTTCAGGTGGCATTATTAAATTGTAAGATGTGTTATTTAATATAGATTGATAGGTTACTTCTCTAATATCACCCAATCCACCTAAATTTAATAAATCACATTCTTCTATTGTTGTGTATCTTTCAAAAACAGCAGTAACCATTACCCATCTGTCTTCTGTAATTGCAGAACAAACATAGTCACAAATATTATAAATTGGTGGACTACACACTTCAGTAATTGTATATCCCGTTTGCCAAGTTAATCCAGTTGTTGAGCAACTACCAGTTGTCACACAATCACCTGTAATAACAATACTTTTAACACAAATTCTTGGGTCTGCGGCACATCCACTGAACCTAATTGATAATGCATTTGATAATACATCAAATTTAGGGTCCAAAGGTTCTACAGGTATTTGTTCAGTACATGCACCACATCCACACCCAATATTATGATAAGCAGTTGTGGCACTTTGCGGATAAAGTTTTACACAATTAGCGTTTGTCACACCAGTATCAGAACATTTACAACTTTGCAATGTTGTTAATCCAGATGTCACTCTAGTATACCCACTATTACTCTCAGGACTACCACTTGCAAAATGATAATATTTATTCTCAGCTCTTGTGCCAAAATAAAAGAAAGTACCAGCATTTCCAGAATACATAGTATTCAAATATTCTTCAGTATTGGTATCTATTGAAAATTCATCAGTAATTCTTGGTTTAATTACTGTTTCCATAGTCCAACCCTTATTTAATCTTTCAGGAAACACTTCATAGTCATAACCAAAAAGTTTATAAAACCCTTGATAAAATCCTCCGTACAATTCTTGGTAATACCCTATTGTTGGTTCATTTTTAGAAACTATATTATAAATTACATTTTTTGGTCTACCAGAAAATACTGTGTTTGGTGGTGTAGTATATCCCGTTACCATATGTAATTTCATTCTTCTATCATAATAATGTGGGTGGAATTTATAATCATCTCGTATACCCATTGTATAATATAAAGTTTCACCCGTCATACCGGTATACAAACCATTATCAGTTGCCGTTAAACCAATATCACAAGTTCCTGTAAATGCTGAAAGACAATTTAAATCTAAATTATCGGGATTATAATAATTTTTAGATACAAGAGTCGCTCCTGTATAAAATACGTCAAATGCCATAGTAAGTTGTGGACAAGAATCACTATCATTTAAATCTAAACGTATTGGTAATCTTGTTCCATCATCCGCCGCAATTATATCAGTTGAAAAAACAACTTCTTCATCGTAGTCTCTTTCATCTGCAGCCAAAGTCAAATCAAAATATTGTCTTGAATTCAAAAAACTTTTGTACTTCGGATAATAATATGTATTTAAATTTTGAGTTGGCATACTTTTTTATCATAAATACTTTGTTTGGAGTATTTATAGGTAAAAAGCTCAATGAAGACATATAAATACTCTACAGAAGAAAGGGCAGAAAGAGTTGCAAAAACTTTGGGCTGTGTAGGTTCACACTATCACAACGAAGATGGTGAAAGAAAATACATGCCTTGTAAGTCCCACGAAATATTTTTAAAAAAAATAAAATCTTCGAAGAGCGAACCTGTCGAACAGGAAGTTACCGAGCTTATTGATGATGATGGAACTTGGCTATCATCCGATATTCCTATTTTATCTCCAGCAAATAATGGTCTTGGTACAAAAACTACCGACCAAATTGTACCGGCAGCGAGAAACCCAAGAGACCCGTTGTTACGTGGTTGGTATGGGTATTATGGTGAGGGGTACGTTAAAGAAGAAAATATGATTAAAGCCTTTGGTTATAAGGACACTATGAATATGGACGCCAAAGAAACTTTGGATTACTTCAAAGACGAATTGGAGATGAGTGATGAAGATGCTGAAAAAAGAGTTGAAGACGAATTTGGTAAAAGTCCTGAAAGAGATGAAAAATCTAATTATAAAGATAAAAAAGGATTTGTCGGTAGACCAATTTTAAAAGAAAAAGAAATAGGTGAAGATGTTATTGTAGATAAAAATAAAGATGACGATACCGAAAAAAGAAGAATAAAAGATTTAATTAATCCATTACTATTAAGAAATATCAAATCGATTAAAAAATTAGCTAAGGAACACGGAATATCGGCTAAAGAATTAATTCAAATGTTTAGGGATGAATAAAAACTTATACAATAGAATAGCAATTATACCCGATAGTTTGGTTAAACACTTAGAAGATTCATTTAATTCTGTTAGTGGAAATCAAAATATTGAAGGTTATAACAGAAACCAACAACTTAGACAAGGTAAACAAGCAACATACCAACAAATAAAAAGAATAAAAAGTTGGTTTGATAACTATGGTGGTAGAAAAGAAGATGCTCCGTTTATACTTAATGGTGGTGATAGAATGAAGATGTGGTGTGATGAGGTTTTAAGAGTTTGGAGGGAAAATGATAAAGGAGGTAAAAAAATAAAAATGGACGCAGGAATGCAAAACCAATTTATTGATGACCACCAAAAAGACCAACTTATTAAAAACCCACTATCAACCCATAGTAAAACTAATAGTGATATTGACGTTAGAGTTGAGCAAGAATTAAAATTAATGAATAAACTATACCAAAAAATATTATAATGGCAGTCCAATCAGATAAAATGGATTTTTCGCAACCCGATAATCAATTAAGTAAAATTGCGGAAGAACAAAGAAAAAAGTTATTTCCAAGAAATGATTTTAATCCTGCAGACCAATATTCGTCAGTACACCCCGATGCAATAGCCGATGGTGATAAAATCGGTAGAGGTACCGGAGGAGAATTAGATGTATATAATCAGGCAGCCGGTACGTCTACAGACATCGCAGAAAGAAAAGACGATTTAAAAATAAATAAATTCTCACCAAATAATCCATACTATACTGTATCGTGAAACTACTAAACAATCTTTCTAAACTTATTTTAGAGGCCGCAAATTTAGATGTGGTTCAAGATAGTATTAGAAATAAAAAAGTAATTACTATTAACTACGACGGTGATGAATACGGGAAAGGTCTTCGTGAGATTGAACCCGTATGTGTTGGGTATTCTAAAAACGGAGAATTAGTTCTCAGAGCTTGGGAGATACGTGGAGTATCACACTCAAGAGTCACCAGAGATAATCCAGTACCAGGATGGAGATTTTTTAAATTAGTTAAAATATTGACTTATCAACCGCAAGGTGATAATTTTTATGAAATGAGACCTGGTTATAACCCGGATGGTGATAAACTTATGTCAAGCGTTATTTTAAACGCGAATTTTGATAACACAGAAAACTTAGCTTAATATGTCAGATTTAATGCAAAAATTAGCAATTTCAAAAAAAATTATGGATGCCCACAATGGAATAAATAGAGGTACCGCTACCCCATCAACACCGATGGTTGAAAATTATGAGGCTCCAAATGCATCATATAATATACCACAAGAATTTATGGGTGAAGTATCTCCACAAAAACAAAGTTTGGACCCCACCCAACCTTTAGATGAAAGTAGAATCAAAAATTCAAAACTACCTGATGAAATTAAAAGACTAATGATTGAACAACCAATAGTTCAACCAAGTTCTATGAATGGTGGTTCTGTAATAAGTGATGATATTATTGAAGGAGCACAAAGACTAATGGGTATGAATAGTAATACCACAACAACTCAACCTGAGACATCTAAAAATTTAAAAACAAAACAACCGGCTTCTAACTTTAATATAAATGAAATGAAGTCAATGATTAGGGACGTTGTTAGAGATACTGTAAGAGATGTTGTAAGGGAAGAATTACAAGAAGCTGGTATGTTAGTAGAATCCACATCAAAATCTAATGATACAATCCAATTTAAAGTGGGTAATCATTTGTTTGTTGGTAAAGTTACTACAGTAAAAAAACTAAAATAATTTCATTGTAAAATGATATTAATCCACTCTCAAAAGGGGTGGATTTTTTGTTTTATTTAAATTATCTTTTATGTAAAAAAAAGATTTATGAGTAAAATAAAAGTTTTAGTATTACCGTCAGACAAAACGGGAGTGGGTAAATTTAGAAGTGTAGACCCTCACGTTATGTTACAAAATAACCACTCAGATGAATTTCATGTTGATATTGATTATGAACCAAAGATAAATGATTTAAATTATTGGAAACAATATGACATAGTTCATTTTCATAGAACTATTGCCCACGAGTATGATAATTCAGTTAATCTAATTAAAAAACTTAACTCTCTTGGTATTGTTACTATTATGGACTTAGATGACTATTGGTTACCAACAAAAGAACATCCTGTACATCAAATGGTAATTCAAACTAACCTCCATAAAAAAATCATAGAAAACCTTAAAGTTGCACAACATGTAACAACCACCACTTCGGTATTTGCAACAGAAATTTCAAAATACAATAAAAGCGTTTTTGTTTTACCTAACGCAATTAACCCAAAAGAATCTCAATTTAATGCAAAAACTGAGCCATCCGATAGATTAAGATTTGGTTGGTTAGGTGGTTCCTCACACTTACACGATTTAAAACTTTTAGACGGTACAATGAATAAATTGACACCTTTAAAGGATAAATTTAGTATGTATCTTTGTGGGTTTGATATTCGTGGAACCGTAACTGAAATAAATCAACAAACAGGTGAACAAAAACAAAGACAAATCAAACCTGAAGAAACTGTTTGGGCTCGTTATGAGGAAATATTCACAGACAACTATAAACTTGTAGATGAAAATCATAAAGATTATTTAATGAAGTTTACAGAAGAAGAGTATAAATCAAGTACACCAACATTCTACAATAGAGTTTGGACAAAACCTGTTACGAGTTATGCGAATAACTATAAATGGTTTGACGTATCTTTAGCGCCAATCAAAAATCACGTATTCAATAGGGTTAAATCACAACTTAAAGTAATTGAAGCGGGGTTTTACAAAAAGGCCATTATCGCATCTAATATTGGTCCATATACTATTGATTTAAAACACGCACTTAATAAGGGTGAATTTACTGACGGAAATGCGTTACTTGTTGATGAAGCAAGAAATCATAGTGATTGGGCAAAGTATATGAAGAAACTTATTGATAACCCTAACTTTGCATATGATTTAGGTCAAAAATTATATGAAACAGTAAAAGATACTTACGACTTAAATGTTGTTACAAAAAATAGAGCAGAATTATATAAATCCTTAGTAAAATGATAAACGTACCTATTAACAAAATTTTATTTATTGACATTGAAACCGTTGGTTTATGTAAAGATTGGAGTTCTTGTCAAGAAAGTCATCCTAAAATTGCAGAACAATTTGTTAAATATTTTGATTGGTTCTTAAAAAGATTTCCAGAAGATAATGTTGAAACAAATGGTCTTGAAGAAGAAATGCAAAAAATGAATGATGTTTATGCTAAGCGAACTGCGTTAGTTCCTGAATTTGCGAAAATAGTTTGCGTATCTATGGCATTTGTTTTAGAAAATGGTGAAATTAAAAAACAAACTTTTTCAAACGATGATGAACACAAATTACTATTAGAGGTCAGAGACCTTTTGAATAGATGTCATAAATTAGATTTTTATCTTTGCGGCCATAACCTTAAAAACTTTGATATTCCTATGTTGGCAAAACGTATGATTATCAACGGAATTATGCCATCAAAGATTCTTCCTTCATATGATACTAAACCTTGGGAAGTAAAAGCAATCGATACTAAAGAAGTTTGGCAATATGGAGCGTATACTGCGATTGGTTCATTAGATTTAATGTGTACGTGTTTAGATATACCCACACCTAAAGATGGACCAATTAACGGGGGAATGGTTCACGAAGCATATTGGAATCATAATAGACTACAGGAAATCGCAGAATACTGTGAAAAAGATGTAGATGTATTAATAAACGCAATTTTACAATTAAAATCTCTTAAATAATATGTTTAAAGGAATAAAAGAAATACGAGAACAACTTAAAAGTATTAAAGACTTACAATCTCACTTAGGTGAGATTGATATGAATAACCCTGAAGAGTTTTTAAAAAAAATGGGTCTAAGTACCGAAGATTTAAATAAACACTTTGAGTCTATGAATGATGAGCATTCAACACAAATAACTAAAGCAACTCTTAAGTTTGTTAATAATTCAGACAACGTTAATCCAAGTTATGTATACCCTTCAGATTCAGGTTTTGATTTAAGAGCGTCCGAAGAAGTTGTTATTGGTGCAAATTCAAGAGCTCTCGTACCAACAGGGATACGATTAGACATTGCAGATTCATATGAAGTACAAATCAGGTCAAAGAGCGGCTTAGCATTAAATCAAGGATTATTTGTTCTAAATTCACCAGGTACTATAGATAGTGGATACCAAGGAGAAATAAAAGTTATTCTTTTTAACACCACAAACCAATCTATAAAAATAGAAAAAGGTCAGAAAATTGCACAAGCAGTTTTATGTCCAGTATTAAATGGTAATTGGGTTGATTTAGTAGAAGTTAAGGATATTGAATCAAAAGATAGAAATGATAACGGATTTGGTTCCACAGGACTATAAAATGTATAATTTTTTAATTGTTGGTTCAGGATTTTTCGGTTCTATATGTGCTTACGAATTAAATAAAAAAGGTCATAAGGTCTGTGTAATAGATAAAAGAAACCATATTGGTGGTAATTGTTATACATCTAATCGTGACAACATAAATGTACACGATTACGGACCGCACATATTTCATACATCAAATGAAAAAGTATGGTCTTGGATACATCAATTCACAACATTTAATAACTTCACACTTAGACCTGTTGCAAATTACAAGGGTGAGATTTATTCTCTCCCTTTTAACATGTGGACTTTTTCTAAAATATACAATATCACACACCCACACCAACTTATTGAAAAATTAAAAAAGTATCAGAACAATGACCCAAAAAATTTAGAGGAGTGTGCAATAAGTTTAGTTGGTAAAAAATGTTATAAAAAACTTATCAAGGGTTACACTGAAAAACAGTGGAGAAAATCGGCAAAAGAATTACCAAAAGAAATTATTGAAAGATTACCCGTTAGATTAAATTACGACAACAATTATTTTAATGACAAATATCAAGGTATTCCTATCGGTGGGTACACTCAAATATTTGAAAAATTATTAGATGGTGTAGATGTAAAACTAAATACGGATTTTTTTAAAGATGAATTACCAAAGTTTAAAAAACTTATTTATACAGGCCCAATAGACAAATATTTTAATTATCGATTTGGACCATTAGAATATAAGACCGTGGAATTTGAGCACATGAGGTTAGATTTAAATAATCATCAAGGCGCTGCAATTATGAACTATACAGAAAAGAAAGTTCCAAAAACCCGAACCATAGAACACAAACATTTTGAGAATTCAATTTCAGACGTTACTTGGGTTACGGATGAGTTTCCGGTAGAATATAATTCAGAAATCAATGACCCGTATTATCCGGTAAACGACAAAACAAATAATAAAATATACGAACAATATAAAAACCTTTCCATTGAGGAAAAAAATGTTTATTTTGGTGGTAGATTGGCTGAATACAAATATTACGATATGGATAAGGTAATATTATCAGCCTTAAATTTCGTAGAACAATTTTAATGATTACAATAGGATTCTCAACAAGAAAAATTGACGATAGTTTTGTAGAACTATTAAAGAAAACATGTGGTGTATCAAACCCACAAATAATTCCAATAGAAAATGAAGGTAAGTATTCACTACCTGAAGCTTACAATATGATTTTAGAACAAGCAACAAATGATATTGTTGTGTTGTGTCACGACGATATCTATTTTGATAGTAAGAATTGGGGTAGTAAAATATTAAAACACTTTAAAAGAAGTCCTGAATACGGGATTTTAGGTCTTGCCGGTTCCACACAATTACCAAAATCGGCAAAGTGGTGGGAAGACTTTTCAAAAATGAAAGGTATTGTAAATCACGAACACGAAGGTAAAAAATGGGAATCAAAATATTCTGCAAGTTTAGGAAATCAAATCGAGGATGTTGTTTTAGTTGATGGTCTTTTTATTGTTTTAAATAAGAAAAATATTAAACAAACATTTAATGAAGAGATAAAAGGGTTTCACTTTTATGATGTAGATTTTTCATTTAGAAACTTTGTTGAAGATGTGAAAATTGGAGTTATGTATGATGTTAGGGTCACACACAAATCAATAGGTCAGACAAACGAACAGTGGGAACAAAACAGAATTAAATTCGCAGAAACACACAAAGACCTTTTACCCATTAAAATTAAAAGAAACCTCACATTAGAGTCACCAATTAAAGTATTATTATCATCATTGTTTTTTAAAACATTCACAGGTTCAGAAATGTATGTTTATGAACTCGCAAGGGGTCTTAAAAAATTAAATTGTGATGTTACAGTTCTTTCAGATATTGATGGTCCATTATCCAAATTAGCAAATCAACAAGGGATTAAAACTTTACCTTTTTCTAATCCTCCTGGTTATAAAATGGGTGATGGAAAATGGGGAATGAATACACCACAAGGAGTTATGACAAGCCAACCGAATATGTTATATAAAATATCTGATGTAAATTTTGATATTATGCACGTACAACATAACCCAATATCACAAAGAGTGTGTGACATGTACCCAAATGTTCCAAAAATTTCCACAATCCATTCTGAAGTAATTGAATTAGAAAATCCATATACTCACGAATCAATACAAAAATACATTTGTATACGACCTGAAATTCAAAACCATATCGTGGAAAACTTCAACATAGAAAAAACAAATACTGAAGTAATTTATAATCCAATTGATACGAATAGATTTAATAATGTGGATACAAAGACATACCCTTATGTTTTGTTTGTAGGAACTATTGATTATTTAAGGGAAAAAACAATTAGAGATTTAATAGAGTATTCAAAATCAATTAATAAAGAATTGTGGTTAGTTGGTGAAAATAAATCAAATTATCTACCTGAATTATTAGGTAATCCTCACGTTAAACATTTTCCCGCTACTAACAAAGTTGAGGAGTATGTTAAAAACTGTAGTGAAACCGCAGGTATCTTACTTGGTAGGACGACAATTGAAGGTTGGTTATGTGGAAAACCAGGTTGGATTTACAATGTAGATAATAGTGGCAATATTACAGATAAGAAAAAACACGAAGTACCTTCTGATGTGAATAAATTTAATTCAGATGAGGTTGCAAAAAAAATAAAAGAAGAATATATTAAAATTTTAAATGATTAAAGTTGTAAGTTGTTTTTGGAACGCCGAAAACTATATTGAAAAATGTATTAATTCCGTTAAAAATCAAACACATAAAGATTTCAAAATGTTTTTGGTTGATGATGTTTCTACAGATAAGACAGTAGAGATTATAAAAAGTATTATTAGTGGTGATGAAAGATTTGTATTGATAGAAAATACAGAAAAAAAATACAAATTAAAAAATTTAGACGACTTATTAATGGATGAAACTTTGTTTGACGATGAAGATGTAATTGTTGAGTTAGATGGTGATGACTGGCTCTATAATGATACAGTCTTATCGTTCATCAATGATAAATACGAAAAAAATAAATCATTGTGGTTAACTAATGGTAGTTTCGTGTATTCAAACGGTAGATTTGGTTTTTCAAATAAAGCAAATTTTAAAACCGTTAGAAAAGATACTTTTGTTTTTTCACATTTGAGGACTTGGAAAGTACATTTGTGGAGAAACATAGAAGAGTCATCGTTTACAGATACAGATGGTAAATATTTTAAATCGGCATCCGATGTGGCATTTTCCTACCCAATGATTGAGATGTGTGGGGAAAATCACTATGAGTTTATCCCTGAAATACTTTTGGTTTATAATGAAGAAAACCCATATAATGACCATAAAGAAGGTTCGTGTGCCGGTGTCAACGACCAATTTAGATGTGCAAATATAATAAGAAATTTACCAAAATATAACCCTATAAAATAAATTTAAAAATGTTAATTACTTCTTATTTGATGGGTGGGTTAGGTAACCAAATGTTTCAAATTTCTAAAGCATTATCTGAAGGTTTTGACAATAATATTGATGTGGTTTTTAGACCCTATTCTTATATACCAATGCACGGAAATCAACCTACAAAATATAAGGATAATATTTTTCGTAATTTAGAATTCAAAAATATAAATGAAAATTTAGAGAGAATTTCTGAACCGTCGTGGTCATATAATAAAATTGACGTGATGTATTATAAATCTGTAGAATACTATGGATACTTCCAAAGCAGTAAGAATTTTATTAATCACTCAAAAAAAATAAAAAATATTTTTAAACCAACCGATGAATTTTTAGAAAAAATAAAAAACTTATACCCCCAAGTTTTTGAAAAAAATTCAACATCATTACACGTTAGACGAGGGGACTATCTTTCAATATCTGAAATATTACCAGTAATTGATGTATCATACGTTGATAAGTCTTTAGAATTAATCGGTGAAGGTACAACGGTTTTTATTTTTTCCAACGATAAAGAATGGGTGAAAAATAATCTGAAATATAAAAATTCAATATTGGTTACAGGCTTAGATGATTATGAAGAATTATGGATGATGAGTTTGTGTAAAAATAATATAATGTCTAATTCTTCATTTTCTTGGTGGGGTTCGTATCTTAATAATAATGAAAATAAAAAAGTTTTCGCACCGTCGGTATGGTTTGGTCCGAAAGGAGAAAAAAACTACAAAGACATTTATGAAGAAGAGTGGGAAAAAATAAACGTTATATATAGTAATGGTAAATTAATATATGATAAAATTTAATATGTTGTCTGGTCAATTTTCACACGACCATTCATCTACGGTAAACCAAAAACCTAAGAATTTTACTTGGGAATTTTTATCAAAAAATAACAAAATTTCTTTTTATATTGACTCAGATGTTATTAAAGGATTAAATGATAAAAATGATGGTAAGATGAAATTTCTATGGACACTAGAATCAAAATACTTTAATAATCATTGTTTTGATTTTATAAAAAATAATTTAAATGAAGTTTTAGATACTTTTGAATTAATTTTTACATATGATGATGAGTTACTTTCATTAAATGAAAAATTTGTAAGGATACCGGCGATGGGCTCTTGGATTAAAGAACCAAAAATTTATGAAAAATCAAAACTAATTTCTATGGTTACATCTAATAAGTCATTTACCCCCCAACAAATAGAGAGGGTGAAATTTGCTGAAAATAATAAAAATTATATAGATGTTTATGGAAGGGGATTTAAGGAAATCGAAAATAAAGAATTAGGACTTAAAGACTATATGTTTTCGGTATGTATAGAAAACTCAACACACGATACATATTTTACTGAAAAAATATTAGATTGTTTTGCAACAGGTACTATACCAATATATAAGGGTACTAGAAATATTACAAATTATTTTGATGGCGATGGTATATTATTCTTGGACGATATAGATACAAAAACCTTAACTACCGACTTATACTATTCAAAAATAGAATCTATAAAAAATAATTTTGATTTAGTAAAAAATTTTTTAATACCTGAAGATATAATTTATAACATAATAAATGAAAAATACATAATATCGAAATTATAAAAAAATGATAAGCATAGTTACAGGCACGTTAAATAGGGTAAACTTAATTGATAACTTAATTGATAATACGGTCGTTAAAAACGAAAAATTAGAATTAATTTTAGTGGATGGTGGTAGTAATGATGGTACCGTTGAAAAAATAAAATCTATAAACCACCCTAGAGTTAAATTAATTGAAGTTGGTCATAGGAGTACTTATCCTCATTTTATGAATTTAGGAATACAAAATTCCACCTATGACTGGATTTGTCAGTGGAATGATGATGTAATAATGATTAATAATTGGGATGATGTTATTTTAGAAATCAACAGAGATTATGATTTTTATTTATTTAATTGGAAGTACGGTAATTTAAATGATATTACTAAAAAAGAATGGTTAGATGGTGAAATTTACACTAGTGGTTGGTGTTTAGTTGACGAAACCGAAAATAATGGTGAAATAGTAATGAATTATGGTTTATATAATAAAAAAATTTTTAAAAAGATTGGTATGTATAATAACTCCTATCAATATTATTACGCCGATGGTGATATGGCTCGTAGGGCACATGAATTTGGGTTTAAACATAAATCACTTAGAAATATAAAAGTTTGTTCATTGTTTACTGCAAAAACTGCCGAACATACGATACACGATACAACAATTTATAATGACAACATAACTATGTATAAAAACGGTATTTTACCAAAAAATTTAGAATATTTAAAATAATGAAAGTATTAAGTTTTTCACTTTATGGGGATAACCCTATATACACTATTGGGTGTATTAAAAATGCAATATTACATAAAACTATTTTCAAAGATTGGTCAATGTGGGTTTACCATAACAATACGGTTCCAGGTGAGATTTTAAATCAACTAATTGAATTAGGGGTCACGCTTATTAATACTAATGAAGAAAATGGTTTTTTTGGTTCTTTATGGAGATTTAAACCAATTTCAGAACCATCTGTAGAATATTTTATTTCAAGAGACTGTGACTCTAGGATAAGTTACCGAGATGAGACCGCAGTTGAAGAATGGATTGATTCGAATAAGACTTTCCATATTCTTAGAGAACACCCAATAGGTCACGGTTGGGTTATGAATGCAGGAATGTGGGGAGCTAAAGGTGGGTCAATACCTAATTTTATTAACCTGATGGACGATTATCTAACAAAAAATAACAGAACTAACGATAAATCAATAGACCAATGTTTTTTAAGAGATGTTATTCACCCAATGGTTACCAATGATTTATTTCTACATGATGAATATTTTAATTATGAAGGTATTGGTACTCATATAAAGCGTGATAGAGCTATAGATAATTTTGCTTTTATAGGTGAATCTGTTGATGAAAATGATGAGCCGAGGGGTGACCAAAGGAGTCCAATACGACAAAGATATGGTAGGTGATATAAATTTTTATGACAATAGATTTAGGTATGACTATAAGGGATTCTGCTCCATAGTTAATCAAATAATTGACGTATCTATATTACATAATAAAAAGTATAATAATTTTAATGTTAACATTAATGAACCACAAGTTTTGAAACTATTTAACACTAAATTTAAATATAATAATGAAGAAATCTACGACGCGTCTGTATTTTTTTTAGAACAGTTTTTCAGTGGTCAAATAAATAATACTCATAATGCACACACAATAGGGGATATTAATGATTTAAAAAATAAAAAATTAGCTCTAGATTCGATTTTAGAAATAAAAAAGGAACTATTAGACCAATTTAAGGATGAATTATTTGAATTATTTCAAGGAGAACCATTTTTAGGGGTACAGATAAGGGGTACTGATAAAGTCACTGAAATTAATGAAGTCCCTATCGAAAATATCTTTAAACATGTTGACTCATTTTTAAATAATAACAAATTGAAAAAAATATTTTTGGCAACTGATGACATCAAATATTTAAATTTAATGATTAGTAGATACGGAAAGAATATAGTTAAATATAATAGTTTTAATACCTTCAGCACAGACTCGAAGCCATTACATATGGTCAGTAATAGAGATAATATAAATTTAGAAGTTCTTCGTGATGTCTACTTTTTAAAAAACTCTAATTTTTTATATTATACGTATTCAAATGTCGGTCATCTTGCGTTAATTATGGGGGTTAATCAACTACAAGGATTTAAAAATTTAAATGAACTTATATGATTTATATTTATCACCATTTAGGTCTAGGTGACCATATTATTTGTAATGCGATTGTAAGACATTACCATAATGAAAACGGAGCCTCAAAATTATTTTGTTATGAACATAATATTAATAATGTTGGTTATATGTTTCGTGATTTAAAAAACTTTGAGTTAATTCCGGTAAAAAGTGATTTTGAAGCGGATAAAATTTTAAATTCATTAGATAACAACACTAAAAAAATAAAAATTGGGTTTAATAGGTTATCAGAATTTATGGACCCACTTACTTTTGACGAGGCGTTTTATGCAATTGCAGGACTTGATTTTTCAATAAGAACCACAGGATTTTATTTAGAAAGAGATAAAGAAGCTGAAAATGAAATTTTACAAAGATTAAACCCTACAGGTGAAAAATATATTTTTATACACGACGACCCAAGTAGAGGATTTAAGATAGACGAAAATAGGATAAATACAAATTTTAAGAAAATATACAACGATAATTCAATACCATTATTTAATTGTATTAATCTAATAGAAAATGCAGAAGAGGTTCATGTGATGCAATCATCTATTAAAGATTTAATTAACTCATTTAAATTTGATAAACCTTTATTTTTCTTACACGAATACGTAAGAAACTATTCTCATTTATTAGACAGCAAAGGATATAACAAATTTATTAATTTAAAATAAATAAACTATGTCTAATCTTATAATTGGGGGTACTTCTCAGCTAAGTCACTTTTTTCCAAAAAACTACGAAAGAATTTCATCTAGAAATATTAATTTTGAAGAAATAAAGAAAAAACAATATGATAGGATATATCTTTTATTTGCGGAGCAAAGGACTTTTATGGATGATGATATAGACTTATTTAAAAAAATAAATTTTGATTATACAATTGAAGTAATTGACGAATTAATTGGTTTCTGTGAAAATATTGTTATATACTCGACATCAGAATTATGGAACAAATATGATGGGTGCATTTCTATAGGTGACACCTACAATTATAACGAAACCCCATACATAAAATCCAAAGAAATCTTATGTAATTACATTAATAATCATAGAGAAAGGTATAAAAAAGTTATTATTGTATACCCATTTAATTTTAATTCAGTTTATAGAAAAGATGGATTTTTATTTGGTAAAATATATAAGTCTTTATTAACAGGTGAAAAAATTTCTATAGGGGATGTTGATTTTGACAGGGACTTAATTCACCCAAAAATTATAGTGGACGAATCAATTAAAACTAAAACAGACATAATAGTAGGTTCAGGAGAATTGTTTAATGTAAAAAAGTTCATAATAGACATTTTTAATCTATACAATAAAAATTTTGATGAATATATTTTAATAGAGTCAAAACATAATTTGAAAAATAAAAGAAGTGGTTATTATAGTTGTAAGTCATACTCAACATATAATGAACTATTAGAACTTTCAGTAAAAGATTTATATGAGTATAAAATTAGTTAAAGACACCATTAATTTTGATGATGTAACAAAATTAATTGAGTGGTTAAAAACAAACCCAAGATTAACAAAAGGACACCTAACTTTAGAATTTGAAAAAAAATGGTCTGAGTGGTTAGGTACTAAGTACTCCGTTTTTGTTAATTCTGGTTCATCAGCAAATTTAGCGGCAATATATTCTTTGATATTATCACAAAGGATGAGAAATAACAAAATTGTAGTACCCGCAGTATCTTGGGTGACTACTGTAACCCCCGCAATACAATTAGGTTTGGACCCAATTATGTGTGATTGCGATGAAGATAATTTGGGGTTAAATATCGATAATTTAAAGCAGATTATTAAAGATGAAAAACCATCTGCAATAATATTAGTTCACGTATTGGGTATCCCCAATCAGATGGACGAAATAATTAAATTATGCGATGAAAATGATATTTTATTAATTGAGGATACTTGTGAATCTATAGGGTCAAAATATGGTAATAAAAAATTAGGTACAATAGGAGACCTTTCTACTTTTTCATTCTACTTTGGTCATCACATGTCAACAATAGAAGGTGGTATGATATCAACAGATGATGAAGATTTATATCACATACTTTTATCTATTAGGTCTCACGGATGGGATAGGGATTTACCTGAAAAAAAACAAGAGGAGTTAAGAAAAAAATATAGTGTGAATGATTTTAGAGCTCTATACACATTTTACTATCCCGGATTTAATTTAAGAGCGACGGATTTACAGGCATTTATAGGTTTAGAACAACTTAAAAAATTAGATACAATCGTTGAGAACCGTAATAAAAATTATTTGAAATACAAAAAAGAAATTAAAAACACAGAATGGAATATAAAAGAACCGAACAACTCTTTTGTTTCTAATTTTTCATTCCCAATAGTTACAAAGAATATTAATAAATTAGTGGAGGCATTAACTAATAATAACATCGAGTGTAGACCATTAATATGTGGTTCAATAAATGAACACCCATTTTGGTATGAGAGATACGGTAAAACCAATTTACCAATATCTAAAAAAATTCACGAGTACGGACTGTATTTACCAAACAACCACGAAATGACAGAAGAAGAATTAAATAAAATAATAGAAATAGTTAATAATAATATATGAAAAAAGCACTTATAACAGGAATAAATGGTCAAGATGGTTCTTACTTAGCAGAACTATTAGTGGAAAAAGGATATGAAGTTTGGGGTATAGTTAAACGTAATTCGGTTTCAGAAACACAAACAGCAAGAATTGACCACCTAAGAGAAAAAAACTTAATTCACCTTGAATATGCGGACTTAACTGATATGGCATCATTAGTTAGAGTTTTAACTTTGGTACAACCTGATGAGGTTTATAATTTAGCAGCACAATCTCATGTTAGGATTAGTTTTGACCAACCTATTTACACGGCAAACGTTACTGGTGTTGGTACTTTAAATATGTTAGAGGCCGTAAGATTAGTATCCCCTCACTCTAAAGTATACCAAGCTTCTTCTTCTGAGATGTTTGGTAATATGATTGATTCAGACGGGTACCAAAGAGAAACTACGTCAATGAGCCCTGTATCACCATATGGGTGTGCAAAAGTATTCTCATATAACATTTGTAGAAATTATAGAAATTCATATGGAATGAAGATTTGGAACGGTATCTTATTCAACCACGAATCACCGAGACGAGGGACTAATTTTGTAACAAATAAAGTAGTTAAAGCCGCGGTTAGGATAAGTCTTGGTTTACAAGATAAATTACACATCGGTAATTTAGACGCAACAAGAGATTGGGGTCACGCAAAAGACTACGTATACGCAATGTGGTTAATGTTACAATCAGATAATCCTGATGATTATGTATGCGCAACTGGGGTATCTCACTCAGTTAGAGACCTTTGTGAATATGTATTTAGTTCTTTAGGTTTAGATTATAATAATTTTATTTCGATTGATGAGAAACATTTTAGACCTGAAGAGTTAGAAAATTTAAAAGGAGATTCATCAAAACTTAGAAAGGTGTTAAATTGGCAACCGGAATATACTTTTGAAACTATGTTAGATGAAATGATAAAATATTGGTTGGAATATTATGGAAAATAAAATTTTAGTAACAGGTGGGTATGGATTAGTAGGTAGTGAATTTATTGGTGATAACTTTTATAAAGTGTCATCTAAAGAATATGATTTAAGAAAATCGGATGATGTTAATAGATTAATGTTAAAGGGTTTTGATAGCGTTATTCACACAGCAGGTAAAGTTGGCGGTTTAGGTGGTAATATGAACCATAAAGGTGAATTTTTCTATGATAATATTATGATTAATACAAACATAATAGAATCATCCAGAATCTCAGGAGTTAGAAATTTAGTAGCGTTCTTATCTACTTGTGTATTTCCAAATGACATAGAATACCCTCTAACTGAAAAGAAAATCCATTTAGGTCCCCCTCATTTTTCAAATGATGCTTATGCATACTCAAAACGAATGGTAGATGTTCAAATACGAGCATATAAAGAACAATACGGACTTAATTATAAATCAGTTATACCTACCAATATCTATGGACCTAATGATAATTATGACATTAAAAATGGACATGTCGTACCATCGTTAATCCATAAATGTTTTTTAGCTAGAGAAAATAAAACTTCTTTAACTATTTGGGGAACGGGTAACCCATTAAGAGAGTTTATTTTTAGTCGAGATGTTGCAAAACTAACTGAATGGGTTCTACATAATTACAATGAAACCGAACCAATAATATTATCAACATCCGAAGAAATTTCAATAAAAGATGTTGTAAGTATGATTGTTGAAATTATGAACTTTAAAGGTGATGTAGTATTTGAAACTTCAAAACCCGATGGTCAATATAGAAAACCAAGTGATAATTCAAAAATTAAATCCTATTTACCTAATTTTAAATTCACTCCTATATATGAGGGATTAAAAGAAACTATTGAATATTTTGAAAGAAACTATACTCTTATAAGAAAATAATATGACAAGAAGAAAAATAACTCAACCAGAAGAACCCGTAATTCCTAAAACAATTACAAAAAAAGATTACATAAATTCAGTTATTAAAAGAAAACAAAAAAATAAATTTTTATCTGATAATCAAAAAGAATACTACGACATATTATTGGCTAATCAAATTACAATATGTTCAGGACCTGCCGGTGTTGGTAAAAGTTTTATTTCTATGAAAGCTGCGGTTGATTTACTAATGGACCCTAACAATTCTTATGAAAAACTTATTATTGTTAGACCAGCGGTTGAAGCGGAAGAAAAACTTGGTTCATTACCTGGTAATTTAGAAGAAAAATTAGACCCATACATTTTCCCATCATATTACCTATTAAATAAAATTATTGGTAAAGAGGCTAGAGAAAAACTTAAAGATGCTGAAATAATTGAAGTTTTTGCATTGGCATACATGAGGGGTATGAATATCGACAATTCTATTTTAATTTTTGAAGAGGCACAAAATGCAACCCCAAACCAAATGAAATTACTATTGACAAGAATTGGTTTTAATAGTAAGTTCTTTATATCAGGAGATTTAGAACAAACTGACCGTTATAAAGACAAAAAACAATCAGGTCTATATGACGCTTTACAAAGGTTCAAAAATATAAATGATGTAGGTGTGTATGATTTTAGAAATGCTAAAAACGTAAGAAATCCATTAATCAGTAAAATACTAGAAAAATACGATGAAGAGAATAGGGATTGAAGTTAATGGTGTTCTTAGAGACACTATTGGTAAATTCAAACAATTATATGAAAAACATATGATTGAAAATTATGAATCAGAAAATTCAAATAAAACATTTACTATTGATTTATCAGGTAATACATCACTCGATGAGGTTGAAGATGAATTTAAATATGAAATCATTGAACCTATTAATACATTTGATTTAAAAAATCACTTTAAGTTTAAATCAGAGGAGGAAATGTATAGTTTTATGTTTGAAGATTTTCCTATGCAATTATTTGGTCACGCAGGGTCTACTGAAACTTTTACATTTAATGATTTAAATGATTTTTATATAAAAAACAGGGACAATTATGAAATATATATTATTTCAGATGAAATTGGTAAATCAAAGCCGGCGACATTATTTTTCCTATCAAAATTTGGTTGTTTAATTGAGAACATAAAATTTTATTCTGAAAAGACCATTAATGATATGTGGGATAGTGTTGATGTGTTATTGACATCAAATCCTAATTTATTAACAAACACTCCAAAAAATAAAACTACAATTAAATATATTACTGACTATAATAGTGATATAAATTGTTTAAACACAATAGATAAGTTGGGAGACTTTGATGAATTAATTAAACAAATCAAATTATGATTACATTTTTAGGTGACAACTACTACATCGATGTCGATGAACTTGAGCAACAAGTTAGTTTATCCAACTCTAAAATTTTACCTCAGTCGGGAGATACTGAAACAGAACAAATTAGTGTTACTAGATATGAAACATTTAAACTATTGTTAGATGTTGTATTAACAGAAAGAGAAGACGTAGATGATAATTTAGGGATGCATGCGGCAAAAGACCTATCAATACCATTTAAATTATCTTTTAATACACTATTATTAAATAAAATAATCAAAAAATTTTAAAAAATGGATTTAGAAAAAATAAAAAAAATTGAAGGTTCAGTTAACAATTTGAAAGAAAAGTCAGCTAGAATTTATTTTTTAGTGCAGGATACTAAAGGCAACCCAAAAGCCAGTATTAAGTACATTTATGATATGGCATTAACCCTAAAAAATTCAGGCTATAACCCAATCATTATTCACGAAACAAAAGAGTATACAGGAGTTTCAGATTGGTTGGACGAAAAATATATGGAATTACCTCATCAATCAATCGATGGTCAAAATTTAGCAATTTCACCAGAAGATATGATTGTTTTACCGGAACTATATGGACATGTTATGGAACAAATTAAAAATTTACCTTGTGGTAAAGTTGTTTTATGTCAAGCATATGACTATTTGTTAGAAACTTTACCTCCAGGTGTTACTTGGTCTCAGTTAGGGTTTTACAAAGCAATTACAACATCTGAAAAACAAAAAGAGTATATTTCAGATATAATGAAAAATGTTAGTATTGATATTTTAGAACCGTTTATTGATGAATCATTCTCTAAAAAAGATAAACCATCAAAACCAATTATTTCTATCCATACAAGAGACCAAAGAGATACCGCTAAAATTATTAAAACTTTCTATTTAAAATACCCACAATATAGATGGATTACATTCAGAGATATGAGAGGTATTTCTATGACTGACTTTTCTAAATTTCTAAAAGAATCGTTTTTAAGTGTTTGGGTCGATAGTGAATCCGCTTTTGGTACATATCCATTAGAGTCTATGGTTAGTGGTACACCTGTTATTGGTAAAACCCCAAATATGTTACCAGAATGGATGAATGAAGAAAATGGTGTCTGGACAAATCAATTTAATGAAATGGTTGATGTAATTGCAAACTTCATCCAAAATTGGTTAGAAGATAATATATCTGAAAAATTGTATGAGAACATGTCCTTAACGTCTTCAAAATACCAAAACAAAAATAAGTTTGAGTCTAAAGTTTTAGAATTATTTGAAGAATATTTTACAGCTAGACTTGACGCATTCCAAGAGCAGTTGGATAAACTAAACTTAACAGAAGAAACTAACAAATAATATGGAAAATAATTTAAATGTATCAGTAATAATCCCTATTAATTCATCGAAACAGAGGGATTTTGAAACTTTTTACGAAAGAGCTATTAAATCTGTTCAAATACAACACACTAAACCTTTGGAGGTAATTGTAGTACATTCAGATGAAGATGGTTTAAAAGGTATTTTATCTAAGGTTGATTATAGTGGATTGACAGTAAATTTTGTAGAAAACAAAGGTAAAACAGATTTTAGTACTCAAGTTAATTTAGGTGTTGAAAATTCTAATGGGGATTATGTATCAGTTTTGGAATTCGATGACGAGTATTCAACTATATGGTTCAAAAACGTTAAAAGGTTCATCAATGCATATCCTGAAGTTGATGCATTTTTACCTTTAGTTGTTGATACCGATGAAAAAGGGATGTTTGTTGGTTTTACAAATGAAGCAACATTCGCAGCCAGTCTAAATTCAGAAATTGGTTACCTAACTAATGATGTATTAATGAATTATCAAAATTTCCAAACAAGTGGAATGGTGATTAAAAAATCAACCTATGTTGATAACGGAGGATTTAAACCATCTTTCAAATTAACATTTGTATATGAATTTTTATTAAGACTTACTTATAATTCAGCACAAATTATGACAATCCCTAGAATAGGTTACAAACATATGAATTTTAGAGAGGGTTCTATTTTTTGGAGTTATAAAAATGGACAGAACGCAATTACCGATGATGAAGTTTCATTTTGGATTGAGTCAGCCAAAAAAGAACATTTCTTTACTATGGATAGAAATATAAAATACGAACCACAAGAAAACTAATGGATGTATCGTCTGCAACTACAATAGAAGTTACATACGAAGAGAATAAGACGGAGAAAAAAGTAAAAAGTAATAATTACTTTGATGTACGTGAAGAAGAGGCGGTTAAAGCATATATAATAGCTGAGACAAAATACGAAAAAGAAATCATTTATAATGAATTTCTTAGGGAGCCCTTAGATAAGATGATTGAATCAATCATAAGAAGATATAAGTTATATAGGAAAGATATGGAGTATCGGGACATACATACCGATACCCATTCTTTTTTAATGACTAAAGTTGATAAGTTTAAACCTGCAAAAAACAAAAAGGCGTATTCTTATTTTGGAACCATCTGTAAAAATTATTTGATGGGTCAAATCCTTAAAGACCATAAAGAAACCAATCGTAAAATTTCTTATGAAGACATTTCAAGTACTTTAGAAAATAGACCTGATATGGTTTATTATTTAGAATTTGAAAAAATAGATGCTGAAAAAATAATTGATAAATTTTTAATAGACTTGAAGTCATATGTAAATGATAATCAATTACAAGAAAATGAAAGTAAGTTAGGTTACGCACTTATAGAACTTTTCGACGATTACGGTAATATTTTTATCGGTAATGATAATAATAAATTTAACAAAAATATTGTCTTACTTACTTTAAGGGAAATGACAAATCTTAACACAAAAGAAATAAGAACGTATTTAAAAAAATACAAAACATTATATTTAGAAACGTTAAGAAAAATACATAATCAATAGACAAATATTTATTGATATGAATAGAACAAGAAAAAAAGAAATAAGTCTTAATAAAGACTCAGTTTTAGGATTAATGCAAGAAATATATAATGAACTTGTAGAACAAAGAGCAACCGCTATTAGAATCCAAAACAAAATGCTAGCACTTTTAAAAGATGCTGAAGATATGACAGTAATTGGACCGGTTATCAAAGAACAACAAAAAATCATAAATGATACGATTGAAAAAAAGTTAACTTTATCTAAATTACAGTCAACTATATGGGAAAAATCTAATAATAATAAGGAAGAATCTTTTAGTTTATCTGATATGGATGAAGATACCCTACAATCTTTAATACAAAAAGATGTGGATAATAACAAAGGTCAAAATTATCAATTATAATGGGTTTAGATTTATCAAATGATTATGAAAAGGCTAAAAGTAAAATTAGTGCATATCAGACCACAAAGGAGTCTAAAAAAAACAACGCATTAAAACAAAAAGAAAAAGCACAATCTTCATTAGATAAGAAAAAAAGTGATGTTGTAAAACAAATAAGTGAATTAGAAAAATCAGGAAACACTTTTAGTAGTAAAATAAAAAATGATATTAAAAGTGAAGTAAAAGGTCAGTTAGAACAATTATTAGATTTATTAAAACAAACTTTTCCCCCATCAGAAAATAAAGCAATCGATACAGTTAGGCGTGTATTTTTAGAGGCTGCTCAAAATACTAAAGATGAAGTAAAAAGTATTTTAGTAGATGAAATTATTAGTACTATAGGTTGTTCTGAAGAACAATCATACGAAGACAAAGTAAATCAAGATATATACATTAAAGTAAGTCAAATTGATTTATTTAGTCGACTTATTTATTCACCAGATGATGAAGTTGCAAAATACTATTATGAAAAAAATGATACAACTGTAGGTACTACACCTTACAGTATGAATAGAGAATTATATTCAAGACTACAAAACTTAGGACAGTCCTATCAAACTCAATTCGGTTCTAGTTATGTTGGAGCATCGGGACAACAATTATTTGATATTGAATACGTTCAGTTTTATCCTGCGGTTAACCCGACAAACTTTGGGGATTACTATAAAATTACGTTGAAGTCTCAACTTAACAATACCACAACTGTTTCTGATTTTTTATTTGACTACTACAATAGTATTGAAGTTTTAGGTATAGATTCAATGTTTACGGAATTACTAAATATGATTTTTGGTAATTTTAGTTTTGATTTAAAGTTATCAACTGACAAACTTAGAGAACAAAAAAAGTTTGATTTAATTATAAAAAGAATTACAGGTATTTGTTCGGACCCTACAAAAAGTATTGATGTTGGTGGTACCGCAAAATTAAATGATTTAGACTTAATTGATGATGATTTTTTTGAAATTTCTAATCAGGAATTAAGGTTAATAGAAAATGAAATAAATAACATAACAAACGGTGTTGTTGAATTTGAATCTTGTGAAGGAGTTAAACTTCCTATTAATTCAACAGCTATGATGTCGTCCTTAGACCAAGTTATAACTGAAAATAACCCATCAAGTCAAATTGATTTAATTGAATCTGCATTAGACGATATGGCAAAAAATCCCGAATGGTCAAATTTAGTACCAGGTATCGGGGTAGATTTAAATATAAAGGGGGACATCGACTTCAAAGTCATAACTGAGATGGCTAAGATAATTTATAGAAGTGTTTTATCACCAAAAACGATGTTAGGATTTTTAATTATGGTTAAGGCTTTAAATAATAATCTTTCACAAACATTAGATAACGCATATGATGATTTAACTCAGTTTATGAAAACTTTTAGAAAGTTTAATGTGAATTTTATCAGAAGAATTTATGCACTTTTTGTTGAGGAGCTTTTTAAAATTATTAAAAGAGACATTAAAAAATTGGTTGAAGGTATCATATCGGATATAGTTAAAGAAGCTAAAAATAAACAACTTCAAATGTACTCTTCTATTTTATACGCATTGTTAATAGTTGGTCAAGCATTTATAGATTTTAGAAATTGTAAAAGTGTTATTGATGAAATATTAAAATTACTTAATTTAGGATTAAGTCAATTAAACTTAGGATTACCTATGTTTGCTTTAGCTGCATCTAAATTACTTGGTGGGGTGTCAGACACAAGAGCATTTGCTAATGTAATTGAAAATTTACAAAAATCAGGTTTACCAACAGGTGACGCGCCGGATGGTTCACCAAACAGGATGAATCAGGCGTTTGAAGGTATAATAAAAGGTATGAACCAAGAACAAGCAGAGAATGGAAAAACTGAAGTATTTATTCCACCACTAACGGTTGTTGTCACACCTCTTGGTGCGGGTATTACTAAACCAGCAAAAGGGTATGGTAAATCATATTAATATGGAAACAGAAGAAATAAAAGACATATTATCAAATTATAAAAACAAACCAAATAAAAGTTTGGTTTCTGCTATGGATTTTTTAAAAGATGATTTTGAAAAAACCAAAGAACTTATAATAAAATTAACACATCATTTAGATACTACCGAAAAAGAGTATAATAAAATATATGATGAATATAAAAAAAGAATGAATGAGTAATTACGTCGACGGACAACAGATTTTTTTTGGTACTTGTATATCAAGTGATGACCCACTTATGTTGGGACGTATTAGAGTTGATTCTGATACCTTAAATCAATCTGCATTAGATAAATCGTCGCCAGGCTTCGATGAAAACTCAACAGACCCAAATAAAAACGGTCCTTGGTCCGACTTAGACCCTTTTTTATACTTACCCCTTTTACCTTATTTTATAAATCAAGTACCTAAAAAGGGTGAAAAAGTTATGTTATTTTATTATAACACTAACACAAAAACAGATAGAAATAGGTTCTATATGATTAGTACTTTTTCTTCACCAACAACAATAAAATTCGAAGATAGTACATCATCCCAAACAAGACTTAATTCAGGTTATGGTAACTCAACAAAAAGATTACCACCAATTAAAAATCAAGATGGGACATTTAAAAACACTAAAAATAGGGGGGTATTTCCGGAGCCTGTTGACATATCTTTAAATGGTAGAGATAGTGCCGATATTGTTATAAAAGAAAGTGAATTATTATTAAGAGCAGGAAAACACAAGAATTTTTCTACAGGTCAGTTACCGGATGAAGAACCTAAGAGAGCGTTTTTACAATTATCAAAATACAACACAAATACATCATTTGGTGATGTAAAAAGTAGAACAAAATTAGTTCAGAACAAAAAACCAATAAAGTATTTAGTAGAATACGACGTAATTAATCCCGAAAATCAATTTTCAGCATTTACAAGTGTAATTTACATTTATCAACTTAGAACTGAAAAACAAGCGGCAAAAACACTTACAGGTAATTTTAACCCAACAACAATATTAGATACAACAGGTAGTACTGATGGGGTTAAATTAATTAAAATGATAAATTTACCAATCGGTTTGAATTTTGAAAACTTGTCTCTTCAAATTAATCAAACATTAAAAGGTATTATCACAAACCCTTCTTTATCTTTACTATCACCTAATTTACAAAAAAACGAACAATATCCGTTTTATTATAGACCAACAAAAAAAGTTTATGATTTAGCAACAAATCCCGATAATAGTCAATTAATTGCATCTGCCAATATGGTTAAATTGATGTCTCTTGTTAAAATATCAAATACCGATATACAGTCTGGTTATGGTTTAGTGTTGGATTCAAAATTATCACCAAACATCCCATATGAAGTACAAAAGTCAGTTTATGTACCATCAACAGCACAGTTATCTGATAACACAGCAGCATTGTTAGGGGCAACAAGATTGTACTTATTGTCAAATGAAACTGAAATACCAGGAAGAAATAAAATTAATTTTGACGATTCTGTTTATGGGATATCTCAAGAACAAATTGATAATGAAATTGAACCAAATACTTCGTCTATGGTAAGAGGTGAGGAGTTATTAGAGTTATTACAACTTATAGTAAATTTTTGTCTAACTCACGTTCACGAATATCCACTTTTACCACCATCTTCACAAACAATAACAAATATTAAAACCTCAGACGTTACATTTGCAATGTTAAATGCTTATCAAAAAGTTTTGAATAGTAATATTCGAATTAACTAAGTATTTATATATAAAATACAAATGTCAATTTATAGGTCTTACTTCGATAAGTCAAATACTATTATTTATAACTCGTACACAAATACGGGTAGAAATCCCATTGTAGAATTATTCTACGGGTTTGTTAGTAATAAACCAAATCCAATTGGGTTTAGTAGGTATATTTTTGATATTGACTTATCAGGTCTTACTAAAAATTACACAAATAAGGTAATCACCACAAATTGTGGTAAGGTCCCTACACATACTCTTCGTATGACTAATACTTCATTTTTTGATGATGAACTTATAAATGATAAAACAAGTCAAGGAAGAAGAAGGGCTACCTCTTTTGATTTACAATTATTAAGAATTCCAAGATATTCAGGCACAACAGGAGCAATTCAAAATTGGGACAGTGGTGTTGGTTATGATTATTATGATTTTGGAGTAACAAATCTTAATGATAGAGCATTTTCAACAAGACCATCCAATTGGTATGAATCAACTACAATATCAGGATGGTCTAATCCTGGAATTTATAGCAATTCAAATTCTTTAACAGGTCTTACAGGTCTTAATTACTCAGCACTTACAGTTGTTGATACACAACATTTTGAATTTGGTAATGAAAATATTGAATTTGATATGACTCACGAAATAAATTCAATTCTTACGGGAGGTACTTCGGCACCTGCCGGTTGGATTATTTCATTTTTACCAAGTGTTGAAAATATATCAGGTATGACTGAGAATTACTCAGTAGGGTTTTTCTCACCTCACACTCAAACATTTTATGAACCATTTTTAGAAACAAATTATAATGATTTTATCGATGATGATAGAAACACTTTTTATGCCGGTAATGTAAATGACCTTTATCTATATGTGTATGAAAATGGAAATGCGGTTAATTTGGATTCTAACCCCACCGTAGACATCTTAGATAGTAATGAGGATGTTGTACAAGGGTTTAGTAATTTAAGTACGTGTCAAGTCACAAAAGGGGTGTATAAAGTAATTGTAAGTGGATTAACAGGAACAACCATACCTTGTTTATATTATGATTTATGGAAAGGATTATCAATCAACTCAACAACAATCACAAATGTTCAAAATGAGTTTGTACTACTAACTAAAAATGGTAATTACCAAATTGGTTCAACTACAAGTAGTCCAAAAATTTACGGGTTTTCATTTAACGGTATTAAACAAAATGAACAGATATTAAATACTGACGTTAGAAAAGTTAATGTAACTATCAAACAAGCTTATACCGCTAATAAAATTTTAAATAATATTGAAGCATATTATAGAGTATATGTTAAAGAAGGTGGTAATACCGAAGTCCAAGTTCAAGATTGGACAAGAATTAATAAAACTCCCGATTCCTACTATTTTATATTTGACACAACAGATAAGATACCAAACGAATATTTTATAGATATAAAAGTTGTTTCAGATAGAAATATAGATACATATAAAAGAGAACTTCAGTTCCAAATTGTTAATAAAAAATAATTATGAAAAATTTAAACGCTATTATTAAAAAAGTTTTAAGTGAAGACCACGATATGAGGTCAAATAGGTATATGTTCTTTTCAAATTTAGAACAAATGAGAAGACAATGTGACTTACTATTGGATTTAGACCAAAATATGGTTGAATCTATTTTGGAAAATGGTCACGATTGGGCTCAAGACCATATTTCAGAAGCAAAGAATAATATGGACCAAGTATTTGATTTTTTAATGAATGAAACAAAAAAAGATGGTATGGAACTTTCTATGAATATAGATGATAAAGATATGATGATTGAAGGTCGTAAAAAAACAGGAACTAAATTATGTGCTAGAGGTAAGGCAGCAGCTAAATCTAAATTTGATGTATACCCTTCAGCTTATGCTAATGGTTATGCGGTTCAAGTATGTAAAGGTACAAAACCAGGATTAGACGGTAAAAAACATTGCTCAGGTGCTTATTGTTAAAGTGAACTTAAAATATTTTTTATAATTTTTTTTAAGGACTCATTTTGGGTCCTTTTCTTTTTTGGTTTGTAGGAAGTCATAATAGGTTTTTGACCTTTTCCTGTTTGTGTATCTTTTTTCTCAGCCCTTCTTTTTTGTGCGCATGCAGCTTTTTTAGCGGAATCACTCATTTTACCAGCCACTCCTGCGGCTCTACACTTAGGATATGATTTACTACTTGCGTCAGGTCTACCACAAGGGGGGTGTTTACCATCTACTTTACGACAGATATTAACCCAAGGACCTTTTGGTTGTTTAGAACCTTTTGGTTTTTTCTTCGTACCAAACCAAACAGCTAAATCCTCATTAAGGTTAATCTTATCTAACTCAATCCACTCTTTTATAGGAACCATATTTTTATTTTTTTCAGGAAATTGATTTATGGGGTTTCCTTCACCATCACTTTTAGTTGAATCGGGGTGATTTTTAATATAATTGTATATTTTTTTTGCAATTTTTTCTTCTTTACCTATTTGTTTTTTAGACCTTTCCATTTTACCGTCATATGAATCGTATTCTAAATCAGGATTTTTATATTCAGAAACGGGTTCGGTAAAAGGACCCATAACGTTTTTCTTAAAATATCTTATACCCGGTTGTAAAGGTGCAATGTAACTTCCTCTTGACCCGCCCGATGTACTTGTCGCTTCATTTAGATTCTTATTCATAATAATAAATATTAGGAACAAAAAAAAGGTCAGATTTCTCTGACCTTTTTCTTATTCTGTTTTTAATTGATTATCTCAATTCTCTCAAGTCAAATGTTCTAACTCCATCAACTGTGATACGTCCGTAGAAACGGTTGTTAACCATTTTCTTAGCGTAACGTGTCATAATACCTTTGATAGGTGTGAAGTTGAATGGGTTGTACATTGTAGGTGTTAATTGTAGAGGAACATATGGTGCGTAAACGTAACCAGTGTCTAACAATGATGTACCTTTGTGACCCAACAACACTGTGTTTGGTGGGAAATAAGGGTCACGGTAAACTTGGTAACGACCAGCTAATGTACCAACTCTTTCAATACCCATATTGTATTGGTCTTGCTCTGGAGACGCATTAGATACGTGGAAGTATTCTAAATCGTCAAAGATAGCAGAAATCTCAGAAGATACAACAATCCAGTTAGCTCCACCTCTTAATGTAGATTTGTGGATTTGTGCTGAAATTTGGTTGATTGCTGTAATCAAAGTTTGATTCCAATCTTTTTGAGTGTATTGAGTTAATGGGTTAGCTGAAGTACCTCTTTTCCATCCGTTGTAATCCCAACGTAAGTTCCAAGCCGCACCTTTACGTAAGTCACGTAAAATTTCACGGTCGATTTCTGCTGCTACTTGCTCAGATAATAAAGCTGTTAATTCAGCTTCAGCATCGATGTTGTGGAATGCAGAAACGTCTTGTGCTAATTCAGGAGACCATTGTGCTCTTAGTTTTCTTTCTGTAACAGATACAGTAACTGACTCAAGGTCAAAAGAAACTTCACCAATTCTGTCTTCGAATTCCAATTCTTGGTATACTCTATAAGTACAAGTAAACTGTCCAGTTGCATTCGCTGCAAATGTAGTAGTTAAACCTGAATAACCATCAATTGAGTTAGCACCAATAGCACATGGTTGTTGTAAGTCAACTTCTAAGTAAATTTTACCAGTCGCATCACAAAGATTGTCATAAGAACCACCATTTCCAGGATAAGAACCACTGTAAAAAGTTGTTGATTGTTGTGAACCGTATTCTACAATACCTTTACCATATTTTTGAGTAACTACACGGAAAAGTAAATCTGAAGAACCTGCACCTGAGAAAGCTCTTTCTGGTGAACCTACACCTGTTAAAGCATTAACTTGTAAGTCAGATAAGAATGATTCGTTATCCATTTCTTGACCATCAGGACCAATTAATTTACCAGCACCTGCACTAGAGAATCCTGAAAGAACTAAAAGAACTTTTCTGTTTTCACCAGCAGCGTATCCTGATTCAACTAATTCACCATTACTCCAAGATACGGTAACTGCAGACTTAGTGATTGCAGAATAAGTACCTTTTGAATAGTCAAACAAACCAGCTGGGTCTAAAGTTGGTTCAGTACCTTCATAAAATCTATCATAAAGGTTTTTACCTGAATTATAACCTGCTTGTGATTCTGCCGGTGTTGGACCATTTTGAGACCCAATAGGTGCAAAATGTTCGTTAGAACCTGTTACATAGTTTTGAATTTTAGGTACAAAGTAGAACAATTTACCGATTGGTAAGTTCATAGCTTGTACAGATACTAAATCGTTAGCCAACAATTTAGAGAATACACGTCTTACGATAGGGAAAACTACAGTTTCGAAAGAACCTGAGCTATCCGTAGAAGCCGCTTCGTTGATTAGGTGAGAAGCTTGGTTTTCATATAACTGTGCCATGTTCTCTTTGATGTGTCCTTTAAGACCGTCTAGGAATCCTAATTTATCCCATTTGTTGATTGTATCTTCTTTGATAACTTTAAGGTGCTTTAACCCGATGTTACCAACAAGACCTGATTCTAATAATGCTCCCATTTTATTTTTTTTTAATTTGAGTTTATTTATTGTTTATTTAATTTTTCCCATCAAATCTTTCATTCTTAAGAATTGTGGATTTTCATACGTTTTACTTTCAATCAAATTAGATGCTGAACCATTTGAAGGTGTACTAATAAGTTTTCTTTGAACTGATTCAGTTACAACTTCATTACTTTTATTTCCTCCTTCTAATTCAGATTTAATTGATTTGTAAAGTGACTTAGATTCTTTGATTGTTTCTACGTTATCAAATCTTCTAAGTATGTTTATTTTTTCTTGTTTTGTTGTTGAGTGTTCAGTGAACAATCTAGTAGAATATGCCAAGTTTGAGTTAAACACAGCAACTTCATTTAATTTATTTCTAAAGAAATCAAGAGCCTTTTTGTACTCTTCATTTTTCTCTCTTAATAAATTAAGTTCTTTTTTAACTGATTCATTTCTTACTTGACTCGGTGCCGCAACACGGTCTCTTTCTGCTCTTCTTCTGTAAGTCATTGTTCTTGAAGCTTCTGATGTTTCACCTGGATATTCATCAGCTGTACCGTAGTCGCCTTCCATGTAGTCGCCTTCCATGTAGTCGCCTTCCATGTAGTCGCCTTCCATGTAGTCAGACTCAGTTTTCATATCATCAATCATTTCTTCATCCATCCATCCTTCACCCATCCAAGTTTCATCAAGTTCTTCATCCATTTCAGACTCAGTAACACCATGTTTAAGTTTAGAATATTTGAATTTAGGACCCTTACCTTTTTTCTCAGATTTTAGACCATCTTCCATGTCGTCATCAAAACCTTTGTGGTTAACTGAAGATTTTGGTAAACCATTTTTCATTTTACCAAATCCCATTCCAACAGGTTTCATTGATTCGCTAACTTCCAATTCATAAATAGTTTCATCCATTTCATCCATTTCATCCATTTCGTCATAAGATTCATCCATTTCGTCATAAGATTCATCCATTTCAGAATTTTCCGTATCACCTTCTTTTTCTTCGAAGACTAATTCATAAATTACACTCTCATTCATATCTTCCATAGGATGTTCCATAGATAAATTTGAATCGTCACCTAAATCAATGAAATATTCATTGTTTGTGTTGTTATCGGTAAGGTGAATTTTATTATCGTCTTTAACCACAATAATTCCATCCTCATCACCCATAGCCTTAAACACTTTCAATACTTCGCCAGCCTTAGCCTTTGTCATATCAAGAGGTGGTAATTCGTCTTCGTTATCAGTATTAACTTCAGCACCCATCATAGTAACGTCAACGCCACCATCTTCAGGGTTTACTTCAGTATCAACATCAATTGTCTCCTCGCTATCATCTGCGACATCTGTGTCAGCGTCCACACCTACCACTTCTTCGGTGTCATCTTCTACTTGTTCGCGTAAAGACTTTTTTGTTTTTGTGCCAAATAATGACTCTTTTACTAGTTCACTGATTTCTTCCTTCATTGTAGAAGCAAGTATTCCTTTTGCATTTTCGCTAATAGCTTCTTCGATAGACTTCATTTGTAATAAAGTTTTCTCTACTAAATTTTCGTTTTTTTCTAAACTCATTTTATATTGCAATGCGTTTTGCGTTTATTTTTATTAGATAAATATACCTTAGTTTGAAAAAGTTCTTATTTTAATGTAGATAGACAAAAAAAATTGGGCATAAAAAAAGGGGACATAAAGTCCCCTTTCTAAATAATCTAAAAAAATTATTCAATAACTTCGTCTATTTTACTTTCAACGATTGCTGTAATTCTCCAATCCATTGAATAAGTTTCGTAAACTTTCGTTACTTTTGCCTCGACATCTGTCGGTGAAAAACCTCTCACAAGTTTTTCTTCTCTCATTTTTTTAATCTTACCTGTGTTATCATCAACCATATCAGTTGTGATTTTTGCTACAAAATACTTTTCGTCCATAATAAATTTTTTACTTTCCTAAATAATCGGACAATCTTTTCATTAAGTCAACAGATTTTTCTAATCCACCTCCAACACTAACTGAAGTATTATCGTGTTCTGATAATTTTTCTTCATATCTTGGTCTATCTTCTTTATTCAAGTAAAGATACGCACCAGGCGTAGATGGTGAAGATACAAGGTCAAAACAAATTAATTCAAAATCATCTTGAACTTCGTTTTGGTCACCTTTTTTAACTAATGAACCAACACCACGAGAAGAAACCCCCATAGTAACACCTTGTCTCATCATGTTAGCAGCAACATCACCCTTAGATGATACAATACCTCTTTCGTGAAAACCTGGTGTAGTTAATAATTTAATCTTACCCATTAATACATTACCTTCCCACCACATCTCTGTAATAAGGTGAGATACTCTATCAAGGTCAATTAAAGAAGATTCAGGGTGATTTAATTCTGAAATAGACATACCACGTTTAATTGCATCTTGGTATTTTTCAGATTCTCTTCTTAATATTTTTTCAGGGTATACTCTTCCGTTTCTATTTGGAACACCCCATTTTTGAAGAGTTGCATAAAATTCAAATGGTTTAGAATGTTCTAATTGTCCATAAGATTCACGTATAATACTTTGATTACGTGGTTCGTTAGGATTAATTATTCCTGCATCCCACTCAACTAATATACCTTTACCTGTATCGCTAGGTCCTAAAATTTTCATAAGTTCTTTTAGAGATAAATATTAGCTTTCTTTGAATTCTACTACTTTTGTTTTACTAAGTGTAAAATGTTTATTTTGTTTAAGGTCATCGTTGTAAACTGAATTAAGAATTTTTTTAATTTTGTCTCTTAAAATGGGAGATTTAAAGTCGTGTATATTATTGTGTATGAATAGTGTAATTTCTATATTCATAAAACTTTTTTTATTTTTTTGTATCCCACTCGTTCTTAAATCTAAATCAACTATTTGTTTTCTTTCAAAAGTCTGAGTGTCGACTACCTCTAATAATGTGTGTTGGATTTGTCTTTTTATTTCACCAACCAATCGGTTCCAATTTTCGTCTAAAGTTAGTGGTTCAATCCAAGTCTGTAAAACTACGTAAATGGATTTTAAATTTTTTGAGTCTACTGTTCCGTAAAAACATTTGGCATCATCAAAAATGTTTAGTTTTGATGTTTTTCCTTTCTTCATTAATCATATCTTTCATGTTTATTTTTTATAAAAGTAAGATATATAAACAGAATTGTCAAAATTGAGTTTTTCTGTTATATTTATATTAATAAAGTAAAAAAAATATGATTATAGTAAAAGTAAAAAATGCGTCTTCTATCGAACAAGCTTTAAAACAATATAAGTTTAAAGTTTATAAAACAAAACAAACTGAAAAGTTAAGAGAAAGACAAGAGTTTACAAAAAAATCAGTTAAGAAAAGAAGTCAGGTTAATAAGGCAATTTACTTACAGAAAAAAAGAAATCAATTTTCTTGATTTTCTTCGTTGGTTGTGTTTTCACTTTTCTTTTCTTTCTGTATCTGATGTAGGATATAACCCGATATCCCAAATTCTATTGATGCCCACATTATAATATCTGCCATAGATAAATCAGGATATTTCTTTAAAACATAAAATACCATACCCCATTGTGCTATAATAAAAGCGACTCCAGATTCAATTCTTTTTTTAGAAAAAAATGATGGTTTGTGGGAATATATTCTTATAAGTTCAGTAATACCCTTTTTTATGTTCCCCCAACCAAAAAAGTATTTTTTTGAACTCATAATCCTGAACTTAATTTTTTTAATTTGTATAAATCGTAATGAGTACAATTAGATTCCTTAACCTTATCGATAGTTTGACTAATCATTTTTTTGATGTCGTCTTCTTTTGATTCGTTTAATGAATTATTTAAGTTAGAAATAACAGATTCTTTTAAAGTGTTAAATTCTGTGTTTAATTCATCTTTTGATAATTTTAATATAGAAGTAACTTCTTTTTGTTCTGATTCTGAAAGTGTACTGATTTCTTTTTCAAGTTGTGACTCAGCGACTTTAACCATTGTTGAAATTGGTAAATTGATGGATTCATTAACTTTAGATACTTTATTTTCAGAAATGATAGTATTAATCACTTTTTTCTTAGATTCTAAAACTGTTTCTAAATTTTTAATAGAATTGTTATAAACAATGGTATCAATATCTTTATAGTTGTTTTGATATTCCGATGAAAAATTAGACAACCATTTATCCACTTTAGTTAAATTTTTATAATTGTTTTCAAGTAAAATTTGGCAATATTCAATAGACTCATTTACATAATCATTTGCTAAATCTTTATCTAAACCTTTTTTTGTTGATAGGTCTTCGTAGATATAAAATATTTCACTTAAATCTTTATTCTCTAAAATATTAGATTTAAACCCAACCATAAATTTTTGGAAATTACTTTTACCAAATAAATCTGCTCCGGTTTTTTCTATCTTACTTTTTATTTCACCAAATTTTGTCATGTCTTTTTTACTATAAATATTACCTATTTAATAAATCTTTAAGTTTGTCATCTATTTCAACAAGTGAATTTCTTCCTTTACCTAAATTCATAAAATCATTTTGACCAAAAAGAGTCTCTTCTAAAATTAAATTTAAATCATCTTTATTGAATGATTCGGGTGCAACTTCAGGTCCTGCTGGCGCCTCACCCCCTGATGGTGGTTCTCCCATTGGTGGAACTCCCCCCATTTCTGCCGCTCCTCCTGCTTCACCTCCTGCTTCACCTCCTGCTTCGCCGGCCGGTTCATTATCTTTTTTACCATACAATTTATCAATATTATTAAATAAACCTGTACTCGTAATAACCTCAGCGGTTTTTGCTAATTCTGCAGATACTGCCCTTTCTATTCTTTGTTGTTGGATATCTAATCTTATTTCTTCATCAGAAAACCCTAAAATATGTTTCTTAGCCCAAGATGCCGATACCGGTGCAACTGAATTTGGGATTTCTGCGACAGCATCTTTATAAAGAGTTATTTTTTCTTTCCAAACTTCAATACCTAATAAATCAGATTGTTTAGAAGGGTTAGTTAACGCTAGTGTAAAGTTTGTTAATTCGTCTTCAAAACCTAATAAGAATAAATGAATGATTGCAATTTTATTTAATTCGGCAATCATAGATTTTTGAATTCTATTAATTGTTCTTGCAAATCTTATATCTAATAATGATAAATTTTTACCGTCACCTACAGCCTCTTCAAAACCTAAATAAGCTTTAGGAATTCTTAATGCTGTTACAAGTTTCTTTTGTATATATTCAATATCCGCAATTTCCGCTAAGTTTGTTCCGCCAGGTAAAGTTTCTATTGGGTTTGTGGCTCCAGGGTCACGAACAGGAATGAAGAAATCTTGGTCAACCGCCAACTGATTATATCTCATATCAACATTACCTGTTGCTGGGTCAGAAATTTGGTCTCTTTTAAATTTACTTGCAACTCTTTGTACGTAAGCGTCAACGTCTTTATCGTCCATGTTACCAACAAACACTTTGAATACTCTTCTTTCAGGTGCTCTTGATACACGGTAAATTAGCATCGCATCTTCAGATAACAAAAGTTGTTTCCAAATACGTCTTGCTTTTTCTAACATAGATGTCCCATATGGAAGTTTTCTATCATCACCTAAAATTCTAAAGTGAGCTATTTCCCATGTGTTAAACTCCATGTTTTTTTCTTTCCAAGTAAACTTCAAAGCATCGTTTTCCATTTCTTGGGAATATTTGTCAGGTTGGAACCTCATCCCTTTTTCTAATCTTTCGATTTGAATATTAGGTAATTGTTGACAACCAACAATACCTTTTTCAGGGTCTAACTTTAAATAAACAAAGTTATCACCAAACTTACATGTGTTTCTTGTCCACATAGGTAAATTGGTGTTGATATCTAATCTATTGTTGAATAAATCAGCAAGAACAGATTTTATTCTTTTTGATTCAGAATAAATTTGTAACATATAACCATCTTTATCCGGTGTAGTTGATTCTTCACCATAGATATCTAACGCCGCAGAAATTTCAGGTGTATACTCCATAGACTCATAATCATAATATGAAGCCATACGTGTTGGTTCGTAATAAACCGCCTGAGTATATAAGTTACTTTCAACTTTTTGCCATTGTTTACCAATGTACATAGTCTGTTGAGCCTGTAGTTTTTCTTTTTCAAATTCTTGTTTGTCGGTAGTTTTTAATAACTCCTTTTTATCAAACTTAAAAACGGGGGCTTGTTGGTCTAAAGTTGCGTTAGGACCAAAAACTTTACCTAACCTTTGCCATACCGTATATTTTTGTTCTGCCATAATCTTTTTATTTAAATAATAAGTTGATAAAAGTTAAACTAAACTCTTTTACCACTGAATAACCATAAATACTTTTCATAATCATTCTTTGTTGTTTGATAACTTCCTGACCTATATTGATTATAAATATCAACAGGTATTCCTGGATTAAAATTTGAGGATGAATCTTTAAAATCTCTTTTCTCTGTGGTCCAAGATTCAATCATAGCTTTCGCCTGTTCTGTTGCCTTTTCTAATTTAGCAAACGACGATTCACCAACATAAATCGCCATAGCCATTGCCATTATTAAATCATCATGTTGACCTTTTTGGTGGTCAGGTCTTCCGTTCACATAAACAAATGTATTAAGTTCATTAAACAACCTTTGTGACCTAATAATAAAACCAAATCTTAAAGCCTCTTCAAAAGCTTGAATAATTAAAACCCTTTTTGAATTAAAGTTAATTCCCGGTATTTTATCATTTTGTTTTGGGTCCCATTTCCATTTATCTGCCGGATTTATTCCATCAATATAAAGGTTTTTATAACCAAGTTCTTGTAATTTACGAGATGTTGCAACCCCCATACCACCGGTAATATCGGTAACAATAAATGCGTTATACATAGTTGCCCATTTGAACGCTATTTCGGCAACTACATCAGGTGGTACTTTTCCAATATATTCCAATACTTGCTCTCTATCATCAAAATCAATGATTGTAAAAGTTGTAAAGTCTTCACTATCACCACGAGATACGTCAATACCCATAATATATTTATGACCGGCAATTGGTTCTTTCCATTGCCATAGGGCACCTCCCATAAATTTATTTTCAGGTTCTTGAATGTAATTTTCTTTAATTTTTTTCATGGTTTCAGGTGGAATTACGTTATCCCCCGAACCTAAAAAGTTACACTCTAACTCTTGTGAAATCTTACGTTTATCAAACTTTAATTTTTTTGACATGGCTTCAAACCATGATGAATAGGGTTTATATCCCTTTTCTATTTTTTGTTTTATTTCTTCAAAATCCCTATCAGCAACTTTAATCTCTGAATAGTCTAATACTATATCTTCATCTCTATAATCACCCCTATTTAACATGTAGTGAATTATGTCCTCAACCTTAACTAATTTTAAGTCTTTAGAATAACGAGGGTCACGGAACCAATACATTTCTGTAATTCTAAAATCATTCATACCTTTAACGGCTTGACTATAGATTGAATAATAGATTGGGTCAAATCCGTTTGGTGTTGAAATTACAATAACTTTACCCCCTGTTGAAAGGGATGCCATACAAGCAGACCAGAAATCTTCATCAGCATCGATATATGCTGCTTCATCAAAAATAAGAATAGTAGGGGTATATCCACGAAGAGCATCTTTTGATGTTGCAACCGCCTTTACCTCACAACCATTAGTTAACTTAAAGTGTCTTGCCGCATTTTTTTCAGGAGAAAACCCTACACCTAACCAATTAGGCCATTGTTCTACAAACGCACGAACTTTATTTGCCATCTCAACGGCAGTATCAAGTTTGTTTGCAATAATTAGGATTTTTTCTGGTTTTGATTTTTTAGCAAAAACTAATCGTTTTGAAGCCCAAGCAGATGTTACGGTAGATACTCCAGCCTGACGATACTTTAATGCGATATTTTCTTCACAAGTGTCGTAATCTTTAACCAAAGTCACTTGGTCATTAAATAATTCTAACGGTACGTATTTGGATTGTGTATTATCGTAGGTTTGTAAATATGTTCTTAGTGCGTATGGTGTATCATGAGCACATTTGGCATATTCTAATAGTATTTGTTCTTTTGAAAGAGACATTCATTATTTGTTTCTTCTAATGTAATTTAGTAATTCACCTTTTGTAGTGTGAGGAGGTAAATAATTTTCAATAATTCTTAAGATACTTTCCTCTAATTTTTCTACTTCCTCTTTTTCATCAACTGTTTTAGGTAAACCTTTATGTTTTGTTGAAGCAAATTTCTCAAGTTCTTTTTTTGTCATTTCTTTTGCCATTTTTTGAACTTGTTTAGAAACTTTTGATTTAGGGGTATCTCCCCTTTTAACAGAAAGGGCTAATCCCATAATTTTTTGTTGTTGTTTTGAAACTGCCTTTTCCTGTAAATTAGATTCTGCAGGCATCCCATCAGGACCTTGTTTTTGAATCGGGTCTTGGTCGTCCTCACCTTTATTTACATCAGCAACATCTTCTTGTTCTCCCTCAGTAAACTCACCTTCAGCTGTTGTTGTAATGACGGTCTTACCGGCATTATTTGAAACTGTTGCGGTACCGATTGCGGTTTTTGCGCCTGCGGGAAGCTCAATAACTTTTGATGTAACAGTTTTTTCAACAGGCTTAGGTTGTTCTGAAACAATTTTATTAAATAATACATTTAATTGGTTTTCAGTTAAGTTTTCTAAAGTATTCATTGAAAACCCCTCGTGAAGAAGTTTAACTAATTTAGGATTCATATGTTTCATCACTTACTAAATTTTTTTCCCATTTTAATACGATATCTTTTTCGTATAATTTATTTTCTACAATTTCAATACTTTCTCCATATTGAAAAACTAATCTTTTTCCTTCGTAATTGTCAGGTTTTTCCCAACCCAAGGCAATCACACCATCAATGGAATCATACATTCCAAAAAAATCTGAATTCTGAATTAACTCTAACTCGATTTCAGAATTTTTTAATACACCAACCTTTTTAATAAATTCTACATGTGGTGGTGTAGGTTTCCCATTTGCAGTTTCACTATCCCAATCTTCACCATAAACATCATCCAAATCAGAAAAAATAAATTCGTAAATGTTATCCCCTCTAAAGTTTGGACCTAATTCGTTTATAAAAACTAAATTCATATAGTTCTACCGTTTGGTGTAACTTTAACCTCTTTTCCGTTAATTTTAAAAACTAAATTGTTTTTATTTGTTTTTCCAATAAACGTACAATTAGTATAATCCTCAATTAAAATTAAACCTGTTTTTTTCTGACTTTCAGAAATAGAATATTCTTGAATATCGTTCTTTTGGTTTATTTTATTAATTTTTGATTTTAAAAAGTCTACTTTATTTTTATTTTCAATTAATGGTTTTTCTTCTACTTTAATATTAAAATAACTCGATAAAACTTTTTCTACTTTTGACTCTCCAAATATTGAATCCATTACAGTTTGGTAACCTTCTTTAGTTTCAGGTGCTGGTGCTCCTTCAGTATCGCCACCCATTTCAGGCATCGGTGCTCCCATTTCATCGGTACCTTCTTCACTTGGCATTTCATCACCACCCATTTCGAAATCATCTTCAGCACCTAAATTTAATTCACCTTCACCTTCTCTACCATACTCATCAAACCCTTCAATCTTGTCAACAATATCTTCTCTATCATCATCATCAAGTTTGTTTAAATCTATTGCTGAAACAATTGAATTAATTACATATTTAATATCTTGCGAATCAAGACCTTTGTCTTTTTCAAACATTCTTAGTTTTTGACTTAATTTACCTGTAAGTTTTTGAATTAATTTTAAATTACTTGGACCACCTTCTTCATCTTCGATATCACCATCCATCATAGGTGCATCACCGGGTGCCATAGGCATTTCAGGTTCTTCAGGTGCAACTTCACCACCCATATCAGGCATTGGTGCACCTTCAGTATCACCACCCGTATCGGGCATTGGTGCCCCTTCAGTATCAGTACCCATATCAGGCATTGGAGCCCCTTCAGTATCACCACCCATTTCAGGAGCCGGTGCACCCATTTCAGGAGCCGGTGCACCCATTTCAGGAGCCGGTGCACCCATTTCAGGAGCCGGTGTTGCCATTTCAGGCGCAGCAGTAGGTTCAGTTTTTTTAGCTGTTTTTAAAACGAATTTTTTTTTTACTTCAGGTTGTTCACCAATAAGAGGTATTTCATATTCATTACCTGTATTTCTATTTGTTTCTGCAACAATTAAATTTAATTTTTTCATTGCTTCAGAATATGAAC